>MDTE01144939.1_pt1 | contig 42773 bp, 42 predicted proteins | sample 811231 | NCBI WGS metagenome assembly MDTE01 (sample SAMN05326651, study PRJNA326480) | marine metagenome | isolation source: seawater | place: Indian Ocean: Red Sea | collected 2010
CTGTGCCTTTGTATAAGGCGGAGAGTAAATCGCTTTTCTCTTTAGTATTCATAATATATCCTTTTCAAAATAAGCGGGGCCGAAGCCCCACTTTGTATGGTTATTTAGATTCTTCTTTAGAATCTTCTTCAGCAACTTCTGCAGGAGCTGGAACTTCACCAACTGGTGCTTCTTCTGCAGGCTTATTCGCCTCGACAAAGTTTACCAAATTGGTTCTTAACGCTCCGACTGTAGATAATTCTGTACCTTCGAAAGCGCCACGCTTAGAACATAGGTCAATGATTTGAACCATTGTTGCCATATCTCCTAGTGTGATTCCTGGTGCATCAGGTGCTGGTGCTTCATTTACATCTGTCATAATATTCTCCTATAGGTTTGACAAATTAAACACTCCATATCTGGCAGTGTTTTTCTTTTCATGTTATATTTATACATGAAACTCCGTTGAATTTTCTAATGCAATAAAATATTCTACTGGATAGTTTGCATTAGTCCAATTCGAAATCTTAGCGCTGGAGAGAGAAACATAATAATCTCCAGGTAATAGTTTTAAATTTCCGATATTAAAATCAAAGTTAAATCTATTTGGTACTTGGTTTTCTAATGTTAAATCTAAAGTATACACGTTTGCTGTAGCATCTTTTATATCATATACTTTAGCATATACTTTATCGTTTGATTCTCTAACAATACTTAAATCACTATGTCCAAGTACTGCAGCTGCTTGGTTAATTCTTTTTAGTTCTTCTTCGCTTAAACTAATACCAACTTCTGCATCTGGCATAGTAATAGCTTTAGATGGAGTTGTAAGTATTTCTGGATTAGAATAAAAGTAATCCACTTGTTGTAAGTTGTTTACAATATGCAGATTGTTTTCCATAAATTGTATATCTGGTTCTGGTATCATAGACAGAACAGATAAAAATTCGTTTAAATCATATATTCCAAATTCTTGTGGAAAGTCTTCTACAATATCTGCTGACGCCATAACTGTTTTAGATTCGGCGATTGTAGTTAGTTTCTGGCCAGGTTTTGCAACCAGGTTAGGATTAATAGTTGCAAAGTTTTTTAGAACTGCAATAGTTTCTTCTGACAATTTCATGTGTTATCTCCTTTTGTATATTTTACCTGACCTTGCTTGTCAAATTTACCAGGTCCTTTTGCTTTCTTATCTAGAGAAATCATAATCGAACTACCGACTACAAACGTGATTACAAAGACAAAAATTAAGATTGTAAAAAATGTGTTAATCATAGCTGTATATTATACCATAGTTAAAGTTAAAAGTAAATCCCCTATTTGTAAAAAATGTGGTTTTCAATTTGTAATACATATTCTAAATGCTGAGCCCAATAAGGTAAAACATAGTCTGCGTGATACCATAGTGCACCATCTGTGACATCAAAACTAGTATCTTGCATTGCAATATCAGCAACACGAATAGCTTCTATCCAAGTTAGTGAATCTTTTGGTTCGTCAGATTTCCCATCACAGTACCAGCTAAACTGACACATTCCTCTTTTCGGTATTATTTCACCGGTCCAAGATTTACGATATTCTTTTGTTTGATAAACAACACCGCAAATATCATTTGGGAATTGTAAATCGAATACTCTATTTAAAGTCACGTTTGCAACCGCTAGTTTACCAGCAAAGGGTTGGTTTCCAGCTTCAAAGTAAATGTTTTGCGCTAAGCAATATCTATCTTCTTCATTTATAGATTGTGAAGCTTCTGATTTAGATGCTATTAAAAATACACCTGCAAATACAGCAAGCGCTAAACTATATGTAAGATAATAAATTTTAATTTTTGTCATGTTCATGTAATGCGATTATTGCGTAGTGTAGTACTTTCTGCAGGTCCTTACGGTGGTCTGCAGTGGTTCCTTTTTTACCGTATCTCTGCGCATACTTTAAAATGTTTCCAATTGCAAATCCAATACCATGACCGCAATCAGATATAAATTCTGTAGATTGAAATTTGTTTTTAGAATAGTGACCAGTATAAGTTTGGTCTATATACGATTGAAGCTCTTTGATAAGAGCTCCTTCGCTAAATTTATAATTAATCTTCTTCTTCATAAATGTCTATTTCTTCCATTTCCTGTTGTTGTGAAGTGTCTTCCCCGTCGACAATAACGCCGGAGTCGACCTTCGTGTATAAATCTAAGAAAGCTTCTTTTGTATCTTCATCGAATCTAGAGATACAAAGGTCGATAGCTTTCATTCTATCGGTAAAGATAGAAAATGTTTGAACAATGTGACATAATCTTCTAGTAGAAATAACTTCATCAACACCATCGTCGAAGAATGTTTTTCTAATTATATCACCCCAAGTGACCAATCTGTCTACAAATTCATCATCTTGAATATCGAATTTATCCATGTGCTTTTTAAGGATTTTCTTTTCGATAGTAGCAGATGGGAATTTCTGGTCAACTGAGATTGTAAATCTTTCTAAGAAAGCTTCGTCGATGATAGAAGCTGCGGTAAATCTTCCATCTTCGGAACCTTTACCTTTCGTGTTAGCAGTAGCGATAACATTAAAACCTTTTGCAGGTTCTACTGTTTCACCAGTTTTCTTAACAAGAACTGGTTTGCCCTCGAGCACACCTTGTAAACACATAATCTTGTTTGTAGCCCTATCGATTTCATCGAGTAGAAGTACTGCGCCATTTTCCATAGCTTTTAGTACTGGACCTTTACAGAAAACGGTTTCGCCGTTAATAAGTCTAAATCCACCGAGCAAATCATCTTCGTCGGTTTCAGGGTTAATTTGAACCCTAATAAATTCTCTGCCAGCTTTTGCACAAGCTTGCTCGACCATAAATGTTTTACCATTTCCAGATAGACCGGAAATGTAAGTAGGATAAAACATTTCTGATTTAATAATTTTCATAATGTCTGTGTAAGGACCCCAAGCAACGAATGTTGGATCGACTTTAGCAAAAGTTCTTTCTTCGTTTCCAACTGAGGTGACAGAAGAAGCCATTTGAACTGCAGTTGCTGGAATAGGATCGGCTGGTGCGATTTCTGGTAATAATCCAGCTAAAGAATAAGTACCGATTTTAACACGGTTAGCTGGTGTAAGTAAAGGATAATAATCCTTTTGGGTATAGCCAAAGGACTTAGCAACATCTTCGATGATTGCTCTACGGAAATCCGTTTGACCAGGAAATTTCTTAGCTATTTCATCTAAGATAATTTTGGTTGATTGTTTCATTTCACTTATTTGCATAATATATTAACTCCTTAATTTTTAAATATATACGGTCATTATACCGTAATCCAGAGAGATTGTAAACCCCCCTTTCGTGAACTTTCCGTGAACTTATGCCACCTCCTTACCGAATGATGTCATAAGAACTTTAGAAAGTTTCTTATCTTTAGCGAAAGATTTAAATGCTGTTCTAAGTTGAGCATCACTCTCCATGCCAGTAGTAACGAAATCTTTGTCTTCTGCTTTTAACGTTTGACCACCTTTGAGTAAGTAGTATTTGTCGTATCCTAAGCAGTTGTCTATTTGAACACATTTGTTTTTTCTGTATTCTTTAGCAGCTTCTTTTTTAAATTCTCTATCTGCATCGTAGTCATAACCATTCTTGTCGTTATTAATAATGTATAATCTATCTCTCCAGTGTCTAGCTTGGTCAGCCATAAAGAATCCAATGGTTTTAGTATTGTATCTTTTAGAAATGTTTTCAAGTAATTTTTTTGTTGCTTTTTGTCTACCACCAATCTTAAGCATTTTACCATCGATAATCATTTTAAAATTATTCCATTTGGTTTCAGTCTTTTGGTCTTCTAATTTGTAATCGTGTACAGAGTGAATGCCGTTAGCATCGCCATCTGTAAATGTGACCAAATTCATTTTTTGAACATTGTGTTTCTTTTTAAATTCTTTTACTAAAGTGTGTGCAACGACTAACGCTTGGTTAAGCGGAGTTGAACCCCATTCTTCGTAAGTAGATAAGTTGTGAGCCCAGTAAGCATTTCTAGAACTTTTTCTAGTGTACATGTGCTGAAGTGAATCTTCGAAATCTGCTTTCTTAAATGTAGAAGAACAAATTAATGGCATGCTTAATCCATCCATATCTAAGTCACCATCTTTGTATTTGAAACTGTATTTAAAGGTGCTTGTTTTTCTTTCGTATCTTCTAGAAAATCCTTTGTTAGTACTAGTAAATCCATAAACATCAAATGGTATATTAACTTGTTTACAGAATAAAACTAAGTGGATTAGTTGGTCCATAACGTGTGCCATTGATTGAGCCATTGAACCAGAAAAGTCTACGATTAAAATCATACCGTGGTTTTTAGCATCTGCTAAAGTTGTCATTTGTGCAAAGATGTCTTCGTTAGTTTTGTAAGACCAAAGTTTGTTAACATCGATACGACCAGTTTTAGCTGTTTGTGCTCTTGTCCATTGGTAAGCTGATTTCTTTTGTTCGAATTCTTTAACAGCAAAGTTAACAGATTTTTTAACTTTCTTAACGTATTCTTTATAACCTTTAAGTGAATCTTCGCTAGGTTTAGGTCTATCTTCTTTTATTTTATCGTAAGGAATAACTGCTATATCAACAGCTTCTTTTCTGATTTGATTGATAAGAGTAGGTTGGTCACCATCTGAATCTATATCTAATAATTCACCTTCGTTTCTTCTAAGAGCTTCATCTGTTCTGGAAACATCTTCTTCTGAATATTCAGGATTAGCGGATATAGAACCTTCTTCGCCATTTGATTCTTCGCCTTCTTCTCCATCTTCTTCTGAACCTTCTTCGCCATCTGCATCTTCTTCTGATTCGCCATCTTCTCCAGAAGTAGAGCTTTCTTCGCCTTCTTCTCCATCTTCGCCTTCTTGCCCAGGTTGAGAAGATTGTTCTTCTTCGTATCGTGGAACTTCTTGGTCATCGTGACCATTGCTAGTAGGGTCGTCTGAATCTTGTGGAGTAGAACTTTCATCTTGTTCTTGTTCTACTGGTTCTAATAATTCTGGTTGATTTTCTTTTGTGTATTTTAAAATGTCTTTAGCTAATTCTACAACTTCTTCAAACGTTTGTGTAGTCATCATTCTATCTAAGAATACTTGTTCTTCTGCATTTAGTGGTACTTCTTGTAAGTGAGCTAATTTTGCTTTTATATTTAATTTGTCGATAAGTTTAACTTCGTCCCAATTTAGACCATCTAAATCACCAAAGAATTTTCTATCGTATAAAACCCTATAACCACGTGCCATAGGACCAACTAGTCCTGGATATATATCTTTAATAAATCTTTCGATACGTGCATCTTCTACAACGTTTAGGTATGACCTTGGAGCACCTTCTAATTTTTCTGGACTATCGTGCCATCCTTCAAAAGGTGTATGTAGAGCGTGTGATACCTCGTGACCAACTAAAAGGTCGTATACATCTTTACCCATATCTTTCCACATAGGTAAACCAAGTACACGATTTTTAACATCGAACCACGCAGTTTTATAATTACCATGTTGAATAGTAATATTTTCTTTTGCGAGTAGCTTTGGTAAAACTGAACTTTGTAGCATTAAAACTCCTTACTTTTTTAATTTAATATGTATATTCTACCACGAAACAAGATAGATGTAAACCCCTATTTATAAAAGTTCACGAAAAATTCACGTAACTATCTTATTTTAGAAAAGTTTTTAGATTTAAAAAACTCTATTTTGGACCTAAATTTGTTTTCTAGTACATCGCCTTTGTGCGATATAATAAATGTATTTGAATCTGAATCTAGTGTATCTAGTATCTTAGTTAAGCTATCTACACCATCGTGGTCCAGAGAACTATCAAATGTCTCGTCGAGTATTAAGAGATTTGTTGCTGCACTGTTTTTTAGTTTAGCAATTTGTCTCCATGTAAAGAGGAGACTTAAATCTATTCTTTGTTTCTCTCCTTCTGAAAACGATGCATAATTAAAACTATCTCTATGACGAGAACGGATTGTTTCATTAAAGTTTTCATCTAAATGGAAAGCAACAAAGAAATCTAATATTTGTAGATACTGATTAATTAACCTATTCATAACAGGTAAGTATTGCTTAATTACTTTTGTTTTAATTCCTGTATCTTTTAACATTTCTCCAATCACTTCATTATATGTTCTTTCTTCTACATACTCTAATTTCTTTTCTGTAAAAGCTTCTTTTGATTTACGAGATTCTTTTAGTTCTTTCTTTGCAGTACCAGTATCACCAGTTTGACTATTTAACTGATTTATTTCTTTTTGGATTTTATCAATCTCTTTTTGTACAACAGATATTCTTTCATTGTTAGAATTAATTCTTTGTTGTTTTTGTTTTAACTGATTTGTTTTATCAGCAATATCCTGCATTTCTTTTTTCAGATTAGCTAATTCTTTTTCAACACCAGCTTTTTCTTGTTGTATACCTTTTGCATCGTTCTGAATAATTTGTATTTTCTTTTCTTTTAGTTCTGGTCCTACATCTTGGTCACAAGTTGGACAATGGTCATTCTCTTCATAGAAACGTGCTTGCTCCACAAGATCTTTAATCTTTTGGTTATAATTTAAATCCAAACTATTTAACTGTGAAGATCGTTGTAAGTTGTCTTTATGTCTTTTCTCTTCTTCTTTTAATAGCGTTTCTAATCCTTTACCAAGTTCTTTCGATTCTTCAAATGTTTCTTTTATTGTAGCTTTGTGTACTTTAATCGAATCTCTTTTCTTTTCTATTTGGTCTTGGTTAAGACTTTCTAAATCTTTTATATATTTAGATTGTGCAGTTATTTTAGTTTTAAGTAATTCTATTTGGTGATTAATATCTACTAACTCATCTTTTATTTTTGTATTACGTTCTTTTAATAACGTATTCATTTTAGAAAAGATGTTAATATCCAAAAGGTCTTCTATTACACTTCTTCGGGACCAAGCAGGTAATTGCATAAATGGAATAAAAGAACTAGAACCTAATACAACCACTTGGTGAAATGATTTGTGATTTAGTTTTAATATATTTTGTTCTAAGAACTTTTGGTAATCTCTTGCGTTAGATGATTGGTTAATTAAATTACCATTTTGCCAGATTTCAAACTTTGCTGGTTTAATTCCACGTACAACCTTAAACTCTTGTCCACCAATATCAAACTCAACTGTGACTTCAGTTTTCTTTTGGTTAATAGAATTAATTAATTGATTTTTGTTTATATCTCTGTGCGGTTTATTAAAGAGTGCAAAAGACAGTGCATCTAATAATGTAGATTTACCAGCACCATTTTGTCCCACAATTAAAGTTGTAGGTGATTTATCCAATAAAATCTTTATAGGATCGTTTCCAGTGGATAGAAAATTCTTCCACTCGCATGATTTAAAATGTATCATAATATCTCTAGGTTTTGTGCTTCAGTATATAACTTACGCAATTCGACTTTGATATGGTCTTTATCCAAGTCGGTTTCTACTGCATCGACATAAGAGTCTAAAAGATGGGTAGTATCTTCTAGGGATATTTTCTCGTCTTCTACGCTTTCTCCCAGATACTCTTCGAAAGATTCTGCAATCTTTAGCTCGTATGTTTCAATGCTATTTAATTTATCAACAAACTTATCAAACATGTATAAGTCATTTTTATTTATAACGATTAATTTTAGGAAATGTTTTTCATATTGACTAACATCTACATCATTGTAATCTATTTTATTGTCATCATATACAATCTTTTTAAACATAGTAATCGGATTTCTTACCGCTTCTAGTTCTCTTGTTTCAGTATCTAATATATGAAAATATTTTGGGTCATCTACATCTGCCCAGGTAAATTCCATTTGACTACCTAGATAGTGTACATTATCTTTATGACTTTTAGTATGGAAATGCCCAGATAAAACTTGTTCGAATCTAGAGAATACATCAGCACTCATCCCGTGTGGGTTTGGCATTCCCGCCATCATATCGAAACCCTTTAATTCTAAATGCGCACCAAGAATAGGTGCTTTACATTGCATTGCCCATTTTGTATATTGTTCATAGTTAGCATTGTTTATCCACGGTATAACAGCAACACCAAGACCATCGTAATCTAATACGGTTGGTTCCATAATAATGTTAACGTTGCTAGTAAAATATCCTAATAGTTCTTTTAAGGAACATAACTCATTGGTGTTTTTAAAATAAACATCATGATTTCCGGGTATAATATCCATGGTAATACCAGCATCCCGCATAGGCTCAAGAAAGTGCTTCCTATTAGCATTAAGTGCTTTAAAGTTAACAAATTTCCTGTGTTCATAATAATCTCCAAGATGTAATATATTTTTAATGTTATGTTCTTTTAAATAAGGAAAGAATATCTCTTCATAGAATCGTTCTTGGTATTGTAAAAAGATGTCAGATGAATTTCGGACACCACAATGCGTATCGTTTAATATAGCTACCTTCATACTACCTCATGAAAAGTTCTAACTTTTCTCTTTCTTTTTCTTCTTTAGCAAATTCTTTAATTGCTTCGTCTTTCTTTCTAACAGTGGTTATCCTCTGTCTAAGTGTATCAACATAACTCATAGTTTGTTCGGCACCTTCTGCATCCATTCCCATTTCAACAAAATCGTCAATGCCCATTTTTTCAATAAACTTAAATTTAATTTCTTGTTGCTTTTTCTCTTTCGTAATTCTACGGATAAAAGCATAGAAACAAATTTGTGTAAAATAACTAAATGCGTTAGGATTACCTGTACGCGTCGCAGTATCGATATTATAATTATAGATTGCGCGTAGACAATTTTCTACCGCGTCCATAACCATTTCTTCTCGATAAGTATATCTTACGAAGTTTGGTCTGTGTGATAAACCTTCTGCTATCTTTATAAAGCATCTTGCGATATAGTCTGTGACTTTCGGTATATCTTTGTCTTTGGACCGTGCTTTGTCGCATTCTTTAACGTATTCTACTACTGCTAATGAAAACTCTTTATTGTTTATATAATGAGCTTTGTTCTTTTTATTTGCCATAAAATTATATCTCCATTTTTTAATAGAAGGTTATATTATACCATAGTTTTAAGAGAAAGTAAATCCCCTAATTTTTTTTCGCCTAGGGGGTTTACAAATCTTGTTTTATATGATATAATAATAGAGCATTCCCGGGGGATAGAGGTACTAGTGTAATATCTTCTTCTTGGTACCAAAAGACCCTTCTTCAAACATATCATGCATTTCTTCCTGCACCTGCATCTCAAGCTCTTCCATTTTCTCCATAAGAGATTCGGTTGATTTTGATTGTAATTTAATTGGTGGTGGAGGATTCTTTTTTAAGCTTAATACAAATTTAATATAAGCTTCTTCTACGTCTTTCGATACTGGTGTAGAGTTAACTACATTACCAAAAGCAATCTTAAAATTCTCTTCATCAGAAAAAGGAAACCAAGGACTAAATTGATAAGAACTAAGTAGTCCTGATGTAATCTGTACTGGCATTTCTAAGTACCAGTTATCTTTGTTTTTAGAGTTAACTGCAGCTAATATCTGTTCACCGTTAACTAATTTAAAATGTCTTACTTTATGTTTATCCATTTATATATTTATCTCAAATAATTCATAATCAAATTTTTCTTTACTATATATTTTAATTCTTTCTGCGGCGTGTTCTAATGTATAATTCTTTTTTTGTTTCCAATGTAAATCATCTGCAATATCATACACCGTTGTATCTTTATCAGATTTCCTAAGACCTCTTCCAATAGATTGTAATACACGAATCTGACTCTTAGAGGGCGAAGCAAATATTAAATTATGTAGTCTCTTTATATTTATACCAGTTGAGAACGTACCTAGTGAAGCTACAATAATTGCATTCTGTTCTTTTTCAGTTATCGCACGTACGCGCTCTCGCGTGTCCACGTCCGTCTCACCCGAGACATAAAAAAGCTTTCTATCTTTACCTTTTAGTTTTTCTTTTAATATGTTATGTAAGGGCTTTCCATGCTTTTCAACGTAATTAAACAGGATTAAAGTATTACCTTCTTGGTCAATAGCAAGATTAGATATAAAATTATTTCGTGGTGTATATCGTACAATAAAGTCTATTTCTTCTTGGTATTTTAATTTAGATATTTCTTTACAGTGTTCATCTTTATATTTTAACAATAACATTTTAATATCTAATTTAGCTAATTCATCTGAATCTATTAAATCTTTTGTTGTTGTCACTTTATGTACTGGACCAAATAAACCTTCTAATACTAACTGATGTGTTTGCGTACCATCTAATGTACCAGTTGTTCCTATTCTATATTCTGCTTCTGTACATTTTTCCATAATAGATGTAAGAGACTTAGCTTTAAACTGATGTGCTTCATCACCAATTACCATTCCAAAGTTCTGAAAAAATGCCGCTGGTTTTTTGTAGATAGATTGCCATGTGGATATAACTATTCTTTCCATCATTTGTCCTTTCTGTACACCACCATGTATTTTATTTGCCCATTCTTCTATTTGGAAAGAATCATCTTTTCTGCTATAATCTGCAAAGTCAGAATACATTTGTTCTACTAAAGAAATAGTAGGAACGATAATTAAAATCTTTTTACTAGGTTCGTTATCAATGTACCATCTAGAAGCTAAGTAAATAATTAAAGATTTACCAGATGCAGTTGGAGATAGTAATAGTGAATTTTTGTTTGTTAGCGCGTGTCCTAACGCGTTTAATTGATAGTCTCGTGGTTGAATAGGTACTTGGTTTGCTGTTATATTTAAATTATCTAACCATTCTTTTGGTATATATTTTAAATTTTTTTCTGGTTCTAAGCTACCATACCTCTTAGAAGTAGTGCTTATACACTCGTAATCTCGGTCTAACGCAAATTGTTTTAGGTACTTATACAAACCAATGTATAAAGTTTTCTTACGTGAATCAAACAGGCGAATTTTACCATCCCAATATTTATTGCGATATGCCGGCATAAATTTATATCCAGGAACAAAGAAACAGAAATGTTCTGTTAATTCCATTTCAATGCTGGGATCGGTTTCGATGTACATGAACGCGTGGTTCTTTTTGACTATCTTTATTTGGTCCATTATATAAGTTGTTGTAATCTATTCACAGTACTATTTATATCATAGCATAGGTAATCAAATATATACCAATAAAGAAACTTTCTAGAGTTTTCAATATCAAACCATGATAAATCATCTACATAATTGTTTATCTCGGTTAATATTCTTAAGTCTTTTGTAATCCAATGATAGTCCGGATAACCGTATGATATTATTGGAACATCGTGCATCATACATTCTATTCCAGCAGTGCTATTTTCTGTAATTGCTACCTTTGTTTTTGGTAATATACTATGTATAGATTCATATCCTGTAATTACTAAATGACCTTCTTCTTTCCATTTGTTTATAAGATTTTTATTTTTATATCTTGGATGTATTTTAATTACTAAATTTTGATTTTTTAGTTTATCAACAATCATACTTAGTTTTTTAATATGGTCGCCAAAACCAAAGCCATCTACCGTTTCATCTTCTGGCATTTGACCTATAATTAATATATGGTCATCAGGTATATTTTTCGAATCTTTCCATTTTAGTAATATTGAATCATCCCATTTATTTGCTCTTCTTTCAATTAAATCCTGTACATATTTTTGTTCAGTTATATCATATTTTCTAATTTGGTATTCGAAAGGTTCATCAAAAGTAATTTCAGAACTATTTGCATATCCTTTTCGACATATTTGAAAATGTTGGGATGTTGGCGCGGTTGGTTTAAATATAATATTATTTGGGGTATTTAACTCTGATTTGTGACAATGATTGTAAATATGTAATTCTGGAAAAGAAGTATATTCATCATTAAGAGTGCTATCTGTTTTACCCTCATAATAAGGTTCTTCCCATTCGGTATGCCCCATTAATTCTAAAGCATGTTTAATACATCCAGCGGCGTATGCAAAATTTCCTTCGAATGTATATCGATAATCTTTAAATTTAAATTCCACTGGTAAATTTTCTCCACTCTATCATATTCTTTATAGTTTGGTGGCGCCATTTAATACTATCTAATATCTCTTTTAAAGTATTACATAGTTCTTCTTGGTATGCTATCTTTTTCTGATGTTCTTGTATGATAGGATCGGAGTCATAATATTTATCCATATCTGATTTTAGTACTGTTAAACCATTTAATGGGTCGTAGTCCCAACCTTTTTCATCTAATTCTTCTTGGCTTAGTTTACCATTATAGTGATTAAACTTATCTTTTAACAATACTTTAAATTCTAGTTCTAATTGTTTTAATCTTAATTTACTAGTGCTATACAATTCTAAATACTTCGAATGAAGTTTTGCTGTTTCTCTGGAAGATTCATCTAATGCCATTTCATCAATAACATTATCTTTTTTCCACATTTCTAATACATTTTCTAAATTCATAACTACATATTATACCATATTTTAGGGAAAAAGTAAATCCCCTATCTAAATTCAAATGATGTGTATTTTAATACTAAGTCTGCTTGTACGTATTCTATATCCGTATTTTGTGCGTTGAATTCGACAGCACTTAGGGATATTGGAAATACCCCCGAGAATGCTATCTCTTTATTAACATTATTATGTGATGACATTATTTGTAATACAGCGTCAAACTTATAGTTTTTATCTGCATCACTTTTTTGTGCACTGTTAGATAACCATTGAAAGGTTTCTATATAGTTTTCCATATTCTCGGTCACATTAAATCTTACTGCAAGATCTTCGAATCCCATTCGATCCCCGGTAAATGCAAGATTAACTCCTTTATATGGTATTGGGACATCACCCAGGCTTATCCCGGGTAATGTCACTGCTGTGCAAAAGTATTCCAAATTAGGAAAACTTGTGTTATCTATTTTAAAATTAAACCCCACCGGGCTTAAAAAGTTTTTATTTGTTGTTAATGCCATCTATAAAAAATTTTTAATAACTTTATTAAGTCTACTTGATTTCATCATACTATGAAATCTTTTCCAAATAGACCTCGTGTCTGTTGGGTCCGATAACAAAAGATACCAACCGATAAACGAAAATGGTATCAACAACATAAATGTTGTCATAATCATACTACTATTTATACGACTTAAAATCATAAACGTAAAAAAAGGGGCACCGAAGTGCCCCCTTTTATGAGTATTGTGACTCGGTATTACACCATAATGTCGTCAACTCTGAAGATTCTGAAGTATTGGTTGCTTCTATCTGAACCGATAGTACCATCAATAGCTACGTAAGGGTTAGCAATCATGCCGTACCTTGTTTTGAATCCCATTCTTGGTTGGAAGTCGTTCTCCCCAACTGCTTTAACCATAGTTAAAGGAACGTAAGGACAATAGAATAGTCCAGCGTCGTATGGGTTAGAACCTCTATAACCAACACAAGCGAAGTCAACAGTTGAATATGGGTCAATATAAACTTTCATTCTACCGTTAAGTACACCTGCGAAAGTGTTGCCAGTGTCATCAACATTCAAGTTAGCTGATAAAGCTGGAGTGTAGTCTAATAGACCAGCAGCTGCTAAAGCTGAAGCAACGTCTGAAGAACAAAGTACGAAATTACCTTTTCCTCTTCTTGTTTCTTTAGCGATAACGTTAGCTTCTCTTTCGAGTTGCATAATTAGACCTTTGAATTTCTCAACCATCCATCTACCATCTGAGTCAGTAGCAACATCAAATATACCTGATACTGCAGTTGAAGATTGTAGAGCACCGATTTTAGCAGTTTTTAGAATACTTCTAATAACTTCTCTGTTGATTTCCGCTAGGATCTCAGCAGATAGGATATTAGCTAATTCACCTTCTGCGTCTAAACCGTGAACAGCTTTAAGGTCTTGTGCTAGTTCCATTGTGTACTCAGCTTTTAGCGCTCTTGATTTCGCTGTGACTGTAGCTTTCTCGATTGTGAAAGCCATTTCACCGAATGAACCATCACCAGTTTCACCAACACCTAATCTTTCCGCAGCGGCTGTGGTTAAACCAGTACCGAATGTGGAGACTGTGTCAGCTTCGTCAGCGATTGTTGCATCAGTATCAGCGTCAGTTACGCCAGATAACCCAGTTGGGTCAGCTTGATGAGTACCAGTACCAGAGAAGTCTGTGTCAGCTTCGTTGTATAAAGCTTCTGTTCCACTCTGTGAACTGTATTTTGACTTCATTGCGAAGATAAGACCAGTTGGTCCAGTCATTGGCTGAACACCGGCAATATCATAAGCAATCAAGTTTGGCATTGCTCTTCTTACTAAAGAGATTAATACTGGGTCGAAAGTTCCAATGTTATTTGGAGCCGATCCTGAACCAATATTGTTAGCAGCAGCTGCCTCGGAAATGAAATTTCCTTGAGCTTGTGCTGACTCTTCTTTAAGAGCAACCTCTTGGTTTTCTAACAGTCTAGCTGTGACAGCTTTTCTGTAGCGATCATCAATACTAGGAGCACTCTCGTGGTCTAGTACTGGGGACCATTTTTCGATTAATTGTGAATCTGCGTTAAACATTTGTTTCCCCTATAGATTACTATTTGTTAAATTTTGTTATAGCCTGAGTGTATCTAGACATAACATCGTTAAGTTCTTCAGCCGGAGCTTCGTCTTCGCCTGCTATGCTGTTTACTTCATCAACTGATTCGTTAACTTCACTTTTGAAGTATGATTGTTTGATAGTTTCAACTTTCTGTTCGAAAGATTCTTTGTTATCAAACTCTACATCTTCGCAAAGTTTAGCTAATTTCTCAGCTTCTGTTTCTGCAAGCCCTGAAGAAGCATTTCTAACAACTTCGTCTTTCTCGAAAGAAGAGACTTGGCCGTGTAAAGAAATATTTTCTTCTGTGGATTTATTTAAAGATTCTTCTAGTTCAGCAACTTGGTCGGCTAAATCGTCGATTAAGTCTTCTTTACCTTCTGGAACCTCGATATAATGTTCTTTGAACACCTGTTGCAAGGAAGTCATAAAGTCTTCAGCAATCTCAGTTTTAAGACCTTGATTTACTGCTACTTCGTTTTCTTTCATCCAATTTTCAACAACGTAGTTTAAGTAAGAATCTACTTTCTCTACTAGCTGAGCATCGATGTCTGAAACTTCTTCTTCCAAGTTTTGCGCATATTCTGCTTCTAAACGTTCAACTTCTTCTGCAAGTTTGCTAGTTAGCACTGCTTCGAATATAGTTGATGCTTTATCACGGAATCCATCTGAAAGAGTAGCCTCTTCTGAGATGATTGTGTCAAGATCTTCGTCGAAATCAACTGCTTCTACTTTAGCCTTTGCTTTCAGCTCATTTTTCTTTTTAGGTAAAGAACCTTTTAGAGCTTTATCAAATTCTGCAGTTTCTGCATCGTTGTCTTCGTCGACTTCATCTATCTTAGTCATCTTAGCGAATAGCTTTTGCGCGTCCTCTTTTCTTGCTGATTTTAACATATCAACAGCAGCTTGAATTACACCAGCTTTAGTTTTAGGAATCTCAACCGCTTTAGGTTGTACGGACTCTTCTTCCTCTTCTTTTTCAGAATCGTGTCCCATTTCCTTTTTTACTTTAGCTTCTTCCAAGTCTTCAACAGACTCTTCTTGTATTTCAACTTCCTCTTCAGCACCTTCGATTACTAGTTCTTCATCGTTAAGTACTTCTTCGGAAGCTTGCTCTTGAATGTCTTCAGCGTCTAAGTTTTTAACGTCTTCTGACATGTCGTTCTCCTATTATTTTTTAGAGTTTACAAGTTTCGAGAGGAAATTTTTAAATGCTCGAATCTCTACATCAGAAGATGCAGTATTCTTTGCTGTTTTTATTTCAGTCTCAATTATTTCAATGTCTCGTGCTTTTAATATTCCATTGTCCCATACCCATTCTACTCCTTCCATGATTCCATTTACGAAAGCTTCGGGAGCAGATGGGTCTTGAACAATATCTACGGTGGCTAACATAAAGTCTTTACCGACGTAGTTAACACCGTTCTTTTGCACAAGGCTTCCCATTCCACGACTTGATACACCAAGCTTAACTCCACCTTCGAGCAAACCTTCTACGATTTGTCCCATAGGGGTTTTAAGAATTGATGCTTTTCCTACAACATTACTTCCCTCCCATTTGAGTTCTGTAATCTTGTGAGATACCTTATCCAGATTAACAGTTGGACCTTCCGGGTGATTTAACTCACCAACTGCTCTTCCGGTAGAAACCTGCTCTTTAACATATTTGTTAACAGCAGCTTCTAAAATCTTTTTCTCATATATTCTGCCGTTCCTATTTTTGGCATCGGCTTGCATGAATACACCTTCGATAACGTGCGATTTATTACCTTTCTTATCTTCAGTAATATAAGTTGTTATATCACTATCGTTGTATTCTGCTATAAGTTTCATAGTTGTCCTATTCTTCTTCTGCTTCTGCTGGTGCTAGTTCTTGCTCTTCGTCATTTTCCATACCAGTACCAGGTACTTCTTTTGGTTCTTCAACCTTTCTTTGTACCATACTAGAAGCTAATTCTACTTTTTTAGCGTCTAAAGCATCATTCATTTTTCCAGCCATTGCTGTGTTAAATGCTTTTTCTGCGTTTACATTATCACCATCTTTTAATCTATCAATAATGTCTTTTATAGTTTCACTCATCTCAATTTTCCTCGTCTGTATTTATTTATAATTTTTTAAGTCTTAACCGAACCTAGGATCGTCTGGGTCTGGCATATCATTTTCACCACCTCTTTCTTCATCCTCGATTTGTTTGTTAATAGCTTCAATATCATCGTCGTTAAACCTAAGAATATTCTTTTTCACCCATTCATTAGATATAAATCGGCCAATATGCTCATCTAACGATCCCAACATATCAAATCTTTCCCTATATATTTCAGCTTCTTTTAATTCACTGAAATAGTTATCCTCAATATAGTCGAATTGTATGGATTCTTTCCATTCGTTCCATTCTTCGGCTGTTATAACATTCTTTAACAATAGTTGTGTTTTTAACAATTGTATAAAAATGTCTGAGAATCTTTTTCTTAATCTATCAATAAACTTTTTAAATTTAACTTCGTCTCTTGTTATTTCTGAAGCTCTACCTAAACTAAATTGTGCTTCTTGTTCTAGTCTATTAATAGGAACGTTTAACGCTCTATATAATTTCTTTTGGAAATAGATTATATCATCTATTTGTCCTAAATTCTCTCCACCTGGTAATGTAGATATTTCTGTACCTCTTCCACCTTCACGTCTTGGTAAGAAGAAATCTTCTAACATACTCATGTGTTTCTTATCGTCTTTTATATCACCAGTCTTAGCATCGTAAACTAATTTATTTCTATATTGATTCATAATACCACGTAAGTATTCTTCTGCTTTACCTTTTGGTAAATTACCAACATCAATATAAAATATTCTACGTTCTGGTGCTCTAGATATTCTGTATATAACAACAGAATCTTCCATCATACGTAATTGGTTAACTGGCTTAATTGCTTTGTGCAAATAAGAAAGTATTCTTTTACGTGAAGAATCTAATACACCAGATGTTCCGTACGCTATAGCATCTGGATTAATTTTTAAACCTTGGTTATATTTTCCTAACGCGTTATCTTGGAAAATAAAAAATTCTTTTTGTTTCTTAATAAGTTTAGCACCAGTCTTTGGGTCTTCTTCTTCTTCAATCTCTTTTACTTTACGTAATTTAGTTGGATCGATATATCTTAATTCTTGTATTCCTTGTTTCTCATTACCTTCTTTTACAATAATGTGATAAGGTAATCTTCCATCGATATACCATTTTCTAAATATATCGTGGGAATATGCATTAAAGTTCATAAGTGAGATAATGTTATCAAACTCTTCTTTAATCATTTTTTTAATTTTATCTGAAGCATCTAGTTTATCTAAAACTATATCAATTGGGACATCGTTATGGTCTCCAACAATTGCTTCATTTACAATATCTTCTACTGCTGCGTCACACTCTGGCTGTGCAGCAATATCACGATATTTCATAATTAAGTCGACTTCACTTTTTGCTTTGTCTCCGTCTAAATCTAAATAAGCACCAAAATGACCGCCCGTGGTTATTACACCAGCGCCGTCTTCATCCGTATTTGGTACGAAAGAAACTTTAGGTTTTTCTTTTTCCTGTCCCTTTCTGTTTATTTCGAATCCGAAAAATTCTGCCATATTATTATTTATTCCTAATATTATCGGGGGAAATTTCTTTCCCCCTCTAATATATTTATCCTAGTTTTAGCTAGTGGTATTTGACTCCCAGTATTGCATTTGTAGCTCTACAGTGAATTCTTCAATTGTGTTTTCCTGGTCATAGGCAACCTCAATTGCTGAAATGTTAGAAGGCCACATTCCTCGAATGTCTACCGTCTTAGTTACATTTCCTTCTTTATCAAGTTGTTCGATAACACCGTCAGCTTGATAGTCTGTAGGATTACTTAGCCCACTGTTAGAATTGTGACCATTAATACCATTACTCCATCTTTCGAAAGCGTTTCTAACTTCGAAACCGACATCGTTGATAACTGTAATCTGCCAAGGCTCAAAAGACCTATCTCCAGCTATCTGAAGTTTTCGTCCTCTGAATGGAACCTCTACAGGTGCTACAATCGATGCTGGGAAATTTCCCGCCTTACACATAAATGATGTAAGTTCAACGTCTCCTGCCGCGTATGATGGGAAGTTAACAGTACACTTGAATAAGTTTCCACGTGCACCACCGCCAACTAGTTTAGATTTAAAATCATCTACTCCTAAAATTGCCATGTTTTACCCCCTATACTCCTGCGATCTCGGAGAATTCCACTCCGGTTCTTGTTGCAATGAAGTTCAAAGTAATAAAGTTAATAGACCTTGTAGGCTTAATGAATATGTCTGCTACGAATCTATTTGAATCTATTACTTGACCTGTGTTATTAGTTGTGTCACAAATTACTTGGAAATCTGTAATACCTCTACGCCCTTTAACGTCTCTTAAGAATGGCTCAACTAAATTTCTAAATTGAGCTCTTGTAAATTCATCGTTGAATTCGAAAAGTTGTGCTTTAGCAGCTGTTGCTATAGCTTTTTCTAATACAATGAATAACCTTCTGACGTTAATCCTATCAAAAGCGGAAGGTCTGCTAAGTAGAGTTTTATCTCCAAATAACATCATACCTTCTCCAGGGAAAGATACTAAAGGATTAACACGTCCTTTATATAATGTATCTCTATCTGCTTTTTTAGGATTGAAAGCTAATTTTGTTGCGCCTAATAGTTGGCCTCGGTTAACACCTGCTGGTGAGAACCATGCATCTGCCACTCTATCAGTATTAGCACATAAGCCCGCTACGTGACCAGCTGCACCAATATATCTAAATACATCGTTGTATTTGTCATATACGTATAGTGCGGATGAATCACAGACTGCGTATGAAGAACTAGTTAAACCATTTGCAAATGTCATAACATCTGCTGCTGGTGTAGAACTTCCTACTGTGTCTTCTATCGGAGGTGATACAAATGCAACTAAATCTTTTCTTGCTTCTGCAATAGAGATTAAGTCTTCTGCAATTGTTTCTTGTCCGTTAGCATCTGGACATGCAAACAATAAGTTAACATCAACTGTTTCTGCATCTTCAAAAAGATCGTATGCAGAAGCTATTTCTCCTGCAGTTGGTGTGTTATCGTCTGAACCACCTGCTAAGCTATGGTCTATAGCTGATGCGTGTGTGTCAAATGCTGAGCTTCTTGATACTATAGTTTCTCCAGCGTTTTGTAGATTTGTAGAATCGTGATCGGCCCACCAAATATATTCAGATTGTGCATTAATCACATCTTTATAATAGTTAGTAGTTCCATCAGTCTTCTTCGCATCAGCCGCTTGAGATACAAAGGCGAATGTTTCTAGGACTGTACCAGCTGTACCTGTCCATAATCCGTCTTCATCAATAACTGCTACGTGTAATTCGTCGTTATAATTGGCTTTACCTAAGCTGACTGCGTAATCAGATGTACCAGGAGCTCCATCGAACTCTCCTGCAAAAGGCCATGCTGCAAAGTCACTGATTCCTTGCGAAATCATAGAAACTTTTAAGCTATTTCCTAATGAACCTGGGTACTTAGCCACCCATAAACCTTTATTTAACGAACCATTTGAGTAGTTGTCATCGTAATCATCATCATTCTTAATAAGTTGTCCAGTACCGTCTGCGGTCGCATTATCATGACCTGAGACTGCACGTACAACTTTCAGCGCGTTACCATATTTTAGGAATGCCGCTGCTGTAAGAAAATATTTCGCTGTATTGTCATCTGGAGTACCAAATTTTTCAGCTAGTTCTGATTCAGAACCTACTGTCACAATTTGGCCTGCTGGACCCCAGTTGAATGCGCCTGCAAATCCACCAATGCTGGTAGATACTGCTGGGATTACATTCGTTGCGTCTATTTCTTTTACCTGGACGCCTGGTGATACTTGAAATGCCATCGCTTTATCCTCTCATTTGTTGTTGTGAGTTAGTTTATAAGTTTCATAATACGGTTATTTTCAATATGTTTATTTATATAATTCTGTATTCTAAGGTCTCCTCTGGTGTAAGACCAGGGATTACCTCTTCTTTTACTTCTGATGAATAGGGTGTAGTGACTATATATCTTCTGTCAGGATTGACCATAACATGGGCTCTAGTCATAAAATCACGGTCAAATAGTATAGGTGTTTTATCTCCTCTATCATCCAGAGTAAATTCTGTTTCGTAATTAGTACCTAGAAAATCTACATCTAGTTTTATTAATATTCTTGTTTCTTCGTAGTTTCTTAATCCACCCACTTTTATTGTTTTCTTACCAAGAATATCACTTGTAATTGTTTTACCTTGCAAAGTCCAGGTAACTTTTTTACCTTTAACTTTCATGGTATCAGCATGGATAACTGAACTACCAGAATTACCTGTATCGAATTTAGCTACAAGATTACCCCACGGTTTAATAGATACAATTTCACGATAGCCACACATACCAGGTACTTTTACCCAATTATCTTTATCACTAAAGAACTCTAATATTTCTTTACTAATATTTTTACCAGAAGCTTCTTCCATACCTTCAGTTCCTGGTGATGAATTAACTTCAATAATCCATGGTGGTTCTGTTTCTCTATTTTTACTTGGTATAAAATCAACGCCAGTCCATACACCATTGACGGCTTTTGCTGCTTTTAAACATTCTTCTACTTCTAGTTCTGTTAATTCTAGCATTTCTGGTTCTGAACCCTGGGATACATTCGACCTAAAATCTCCTTCAACTACAGGTCTTTTCATACTTCCTAGAATTTTGCCACCTAATACTAATACCCTAGCGTCCCATTCTGTTTTAATATATTCTTGTAATAATAAGTCAGCGTCTTCATCTTGCTTATGTATTAGTTGAACTACACTATCTAATCCTCTAGCCGACTCGATGAATAAAACCCCAACACCTTTACTTCCCCTTAGGGTTTTAAGTATAATAGGATATTTTGTATCTAAATTTTCAAAGGATTGTTCAGAATTTTTAGGGTCATTTATTAAATGTGTTTTAGGTTGTCTGATACCATAATCAGCTAGTCTTAATGATGTTCTATATTTATCAGCACACATGCTAATTGTATCTCTACTATTAATAACGCAAACCCTATGTTTTTCTAATAGTGAAATCATATCCATCCAACTATCTTTTCTGGTGACTGAACCACGAATTACCGCTATTGTATCTTTACCAGATACTCTAAATCCTTTCTCATCGTCTTTGTTATGAAATCTTAAAACTCCATCTTTGTGAGTGGTATATCCACCAGTTAGTTTAAAAATATAATGTTTCCACCCTAGTTTTTCAGCTTCTTCTTTTAGTCTACGAGCAGTTTGGAATACAAAACTTTTTCCAGAGTCATCTGAAATTACTATCAGTTTATATTTGCCACCAGCAGCCTCTTTTAATACCGGTTTATCTGTTCTATATTCCCTAAAATTTTGCATCTTACCAGTTAATTAAATTTGTATCTTCCTCGAACCATATAGTTCCATCTTCGTCTTTAGTATATTTATGCTCTTCAGTTTTGTCTCCTAAATAACCAACAGGAAGCATATCATCTTGTATTTCTTTTAATCTTTCTTTGTACAACATTTCTTTCATATCAATATCTGTTAAAGACCTGAATATATCTGTTGTTGCAAACCATGAAAATAAAACTAAGTTCATCATTAAATCATCATGGTTCGGTGCTATAGCCATAAAGGTTTTACCTTTTGAAACAAAAGTACTCATTTCGATAATCGTTTGTTGGTCTACAATTTTTAATTTACCTTGTTCGATAAAGTCTTTTATTGTAGAACATCCAATACGTTTTACTCTTCGCGTCATTGTTGCGCCAATTCCAGCAGCTTTTACTGATGACTCAACAAACATATTTTCATATTCTAAATCATAATATAATCCATTACAGACTACAGCACCTTGGTCATTCGATTCTACAATCACATAAGCATCATTATAAGCTTTTGCATATCGATATATTACATCTGGAAATAACATTGGTGCAATATTGTTATCTCTAAATACACATACTTGTTCAAAAGGTTGTGTTGTTGTATCGATTATATTAAATGTACTATAATCTTGTCCACGCCCTTTTGCAACATCTACTGTCATTATATAATTGTGTCCTTCAATAGGTTGTTTATATAACCACACATTATCTTTATATTCTTCAGGTTCTTCTGCTTTTTGTGCTAATAAATGATTTGCACTAATAAGAGTATTACCTCTCCCATGAAATGTATTTCCAAATTCTTGGTCAAACTGTAATTCCGATGTATTCGCTACAGTTTCTTCTTTCCATTTTTCATCTCTTCCCGGTACGTCCCACCAATCTATACGAAAAGGTTTAAATTCATTTGTACCTTGTGTTGCACCTTCCCAAAGTTTATGATATACATTTCCTATACCATTTGCTGTAGAACAAATAATAATTTGTGTATCTTTACCAGCTGATACTACCGGATATGTAGAAGTATAAAATCTTGCATCATCATCTATAAAAGCAAACTCATCTAAGAATAGTAGATTAATTGATAAACCCCTTATAGAACTTCCGGACGTTGCCGCTGCTAATATTTTACTATTATTACTAAACTCTATACTACCTTTATTTAAAGCTTTACATCCAGGTTGTAAAAAGAATGGTAAGTTCTCTAATGCTAAAGTTATCCTGGCTAACATTTCTCTCGCAACAGCACCTTTGTTAGCCAGGATTGCTATGGTTTTCTCTGGATGAAATACTGCGTACCAGAGAAGATAAACCACAGACGAAATCGATTTACCACTTTGTCTACATGCTAGAACAATACTAAATCTATTTTTATTAAAATGTTTAAACATTTTTTGTTGATAAGGATATAAATCAAATGGTACTAATCCTTCATCAAGAGATATTATCTTAACATATTTTTTTGCAAAGTATACAGGGTCTTTCATACATTTCATGTATTCCTTTACTTCGCTTTTACTAAATTCAGTTTCTACACCATCACGTTTTACAGATGGATTACCTAAGTAGCCAAATTCGTTATTCTTAATCTTCTGCATCAATAAAATCTTTATCTAATAACATTCTTTGTAGGTCAGTAGTACTTCCTACAAACAAATTATTATTTGTAATAGCTTTTGCTTTTTCTTTTTCTTCGTCTTCTTGTGATAGTTTCTTTTTATCAGCTTGTAAAGCCATAAGTTTTTCGGTTGTATCTGCAACATCTTTTATTGCTCTAGATAATACTTCGAACGCACGAGGGTGCTCGCTCTCGCGTGCGAGCTCCGCGAGCGTATCTAAACTTCCCATTCCAGTATTAATAAGGTCTTTATAAGTTCTTCTAGAAAATTCGTAGTCGTCTTTTATATCTTTCTTATCTTTTATTTCCTGGGATTCAGGAACGACCGGTAGATTTTTTTCTAAAGACTTTTGTAATTTATCTTTTCTATCCATAATTTATTCATCCTGTAATGTTTATTTTTCCACCCATTCCACTGTGGTTTGAACAATAATAATATAATGTATCTGGAGTATTTGAATCAGGAGCTATTTGTGCTGATGTTGTAGTTGTTGTCACTCCAACAGTATATGCATTACCACCATTATGTGTTCCATCTTCTACTGTAGAAAATCTAAAAGGATGTGCTGCGGGATGGTTAAATATATAGGTGTTTCCACGTACCATGTTGTATTCTCTTTGCTGAACATCCCCAATAAAATATTTATTTCCTGATACGTTTAATATATCTCCAACAGCTAATGTTGCATTAATGTTAATGTTAATTACATTTGCAGCATAACTTATTCCTTCAATAGCTGCAGGAGTAGCTGCAGTCACTCTTACGGTATCCCCAGCTGATAGTCCAGTGTTAAATGTAATAGAACCAGCTGATGCACCATCTACATCAGTTCGTGTATAATCAGTAGTGACATATTTTCGAACATTATTTACAAATACTTGTTCTGCACCTGATGTATAACCTAGCGTCTGACCATTATCATCAAATTGTGGATTACTAGACGAATCGAATCCACCAAATTTAGTTTGTCCAGCTGTTGCAGTAAATAAGAATTCTTTTTGTGTTGGGAAACTAAAAGAACTACTTCCAATAGTCACAATGTTTGTAAGTCCTAATTTAGAGGCGTCATCTATAAAAATAGTATCATCATTTGGCACAGGTTGTGTGACCTGAACTGGAATAATTACACCTTGAACTCCAACAGTTTCAGTAATTGTATTTGCTGGTCCAATATTTCCAGGAGCAACAGTATCTCTTGTAGTGCTAATTGTAAACGAACTTGCACTATCATTTGCACCAACTGAAAAATTCAGTCCCTGGAAGAACTCTGCTGGTACTTGTTTTTCGAAATCTAAATTAATTGTACGTATTATAGCTTGGTCTCTGGTTGGTCCATAAAACTTCATTTTCATTGTAAAGTCTAATTGGTAAGTTAATACTCTTCTTTCTGTAAAGTCACCTTCATATTCATCTGATATAGAAACTCCTGTTAGTACAATTGGAACGTCTTGTTTATGGTCAAATCCATCTACTGGTTTAATTGTAATTGTATATTCTGGTTGAAAGTATGGTAGTATTTGTTCAACTATTTGTAAACCATCATCTTGGTTTTTAGCTAAAATATTTAATTGCATACCAATATTATAAGAAGTATAATGTGATATTGTTTTCTTTTTGCTTACATCACTCGCATGGTCTTCTACAATCTTATTCATCTTTTGTTGTTTGATATTTGTATCTAACTCTAAAGAAGTCATTTCAAAAGCCATACGTGGAAGTTTAATCGCCATTGGCGCATCGAATCCTGTCTCTTGGTCTAAACGTGCTAAGAATTTTTGTTTTGGTCCATACGCTAAAGGAACTTTTACTTGGTTAAGTACAGCACCACTTGCACCTTTTCTGATAACTTTAATATCATTAAAGAGTGTACCAAATACAGCAACTGATTTTCTCATTGTTGCGTGATAAAAGTGTGAACCAAACATTAGTAAGTATCTGACGGATCGCCGAATGGATTTGCTTCTGTAAAGTCTATAAAGCTATCTGCTTCTAACTCTAGAGCAACATTCTCCGCCCCTCCATCTGTTGTAAATGTTTGTGTATTATCTGAAACATCATATATCTTAGTAATTGTTCCTGTAAATCCTGTATTAGAACCTGTTAATAGTGCTGTGCTAGAAACAATAAAGTCTTTTGCAACACCTGCAGAACCAGTCACACCAATATTAGATATTCCATACGTACCAGCTGTCGCTGATGTTTTAGTTCTTTGTTGAACTTCACCAGATACAGTAATACCTGTTCCAACTATTTGTGAAACTGTTTCACCAACTTCAAAATGGTTATTACCTGTGACTGTCACATCCATGAATACTTGATATGCACTTTGTCCAGTTTTTAAATCTATACTTTCGACTCCAGTTTCGAAATCTTCTTCTGAATATTCGAATAGTGAACATTGCATTCTGTAAACTGGTAAGTTAGATAATTGAAAGAATGGATTATCGTCTTCTACGAAATTAATTTCAAAGAATGAATTTGTCATTGGAAGAAATATAACATCACCTTCTTGTGGTCTTGGGTCAGTCACATTACTAGAAAACTTACCAACTAATCTTTCCCAAACTCTACGTGATATAATAAATGTAGCTTCGTCTCTTATCTCTAATCCAAACTTAGACATAAGGTCACCAGCACCTTCGAATCCATCTGTGTTTTCAATATATGCTTCCATTAAATAAGCATCATCGAATTTAGATGCAGGGTCTTCGCCAAGAATACTATCGCGATTTACAAGAGTACGTGGAACATAATAAATGTCCTGTCCGTAAATTTGTAAGCTCTCAACAATTAAATCTTCATAGAGATTCTGTTCTGATTTAACTGCCTGAGAAAAGAAAACGTTTCTAGGCATGTGTTATCCTGTATAAAAGTCGACCGGTTGTTCCCAATTTAATCGAGCTTCTTCTTCTAATCTTGTGATTTCTTCATTTGCATCATCGTAAAGCTGTCGCCCGTTAAATGTCACTCCACCCGGCATTACCATGCCCTCGAACTTTAATAAATTTTGACCCCATTGCCTTTTGATTAATGCTGTTGCGTATCTTTTTAAGAAGTAATCATTATAAACATCAGTGTATGTATCAGGGTCAATAATACGATAACACTCTACGACTAAATAATCATCTACTTCTACTTCGTCTGACCAATTCATAAAAATATCTAATTGATTCTTATGCATGTCAAAGTTAATTTGTTTTTCATCACTATCTACAACGTTATCAAGCATATCTAAATATTGCATACTCATAACGTATTCTGCTAAACTACCCATAAATCCTAAGCTATATAAATCGTTTAGATGTATTTGGTATCTAATATCAAACATATCACTAGTTGAAACAGAATCACGAATAGGAATAACTCGTACAACATTTTGTACTAAGTTATTAATAGGAATAAATCTATTCTCTATATCACCTTTTACTATTCCACCTGATGATGATATAACACCTGTTGCGCCAGATGTTCCACCGGTCACAGTTTCACCAGCTTGAAATGGTACATTCGAATCCCCAAGTAAATTATATCTAAGTGTAGAATTACTTGGTACTGATTTAATTATTGCTGTTGCACCAGATGTTCCACCGGTAATTGTTTCTTTTTCTACAAATGTTTCTGTTGTGACTGCTTGGAATATTAATTCACTATTTGTAACTTTATGTTTTAGAAAAACTCTTTCAACACCATCCATGTGATAGTTTTGATAGAATTGTAGCGCTTCGTCTATTCTATCGTCTATTTGGTCATCGTCCACATTTATTTCAATCACTGGTGCACCCAGAGATCTTAAACAGTGGTCGACTAATGTTGCTTTACTATTTGGTGCTGCCATGTTTCTATTTATGTATATTTATTTCTTTAACTAGGTTTTGTTGGCCAAGTTATATCTTCATCTACATTTTGTGTAGTTATATCTCTTAATGCCTCTCTATATGCAACCCAGTCCGCGGGAACTTCAGTTCCAGCTTCAGTATTTTTTGTTACAATCCAATCTGTTTCATTTAATAACCTATCTCTTTCTGCTCTGATAGGTCTCCATTTTTGTCTTAGTATAGCAGCATCTACATCTTCTTGTGATACTCCCATTTCTAATAGCCAATCAGATTGGGCATATCCTATTTTTTCACCAGAGTCTAAAATAAATTCTTCTTCTATATAAAGACCCTTATATTTATTTTCTAATTCGTCAGTCATTATTCGTAAACCTTTGTGGCTAGCGTAGCTGTAGTTGTTGCACTTAAATAGGTTTGGGAACCAGATACATAAGTTTCCTGGTTCGAAGTATGATTTCCTATTGTAAGAGAAGGTTCAAATCCTTCTGTTGTTATATTATATTCGTATCCACCAGCTCTTAACAATACATAGTTTTTCATATTATGAGCAGTACCACCAGCAGCTGCAACAGTTTGTCTATAATTATAAGAATGGTGTATAACAGTATTAGCGTGGGAATGTCCTCCCCAATCATTATTTCCACATATCCACTCAAACTGTAAACCTGCTTTATGTGTACCGTGAACACTTGGACCATTAGCATTGTATGATCGCGATATAATCATTCTTCTATGTCCCCAAGATGACGGATGTCCCCACCACCAAACGGGAAAAAAGGTGTCGTGATACCCATCACCTTCACTTCCAACTGTAATTTTTTGATGATAGAGCTGTCCTCGGTTATGCCCAGATGTTGAAGCTTGTAAATATCCCATTATTCTACTTCCTCTAAACTAAATTTAAATTTCTTTCCGTTCTTATTATTTATAAGAAATAAATCATTTTCTCCTTCTTGTATTGTCCAATTTCCACTTGTTCCATCTACATCATTTTGTTTACCTTCATTACTTAAATGTAAATCCGCAGTATACATATTTCGCCATCTTTTAGAACTACTTCCAATATCATAAGTGTCATCTGCAGCCGGTAAGAACATACCATTAGCATCAAATTCTCCTCTTTCGGTATTGTTTGTAGCAAAACGTAGATTTCCAGCTTCTCTCATCCAGAAACCTGCTGTTGTACTATTTACAAACATAGTTAAACCATCACCGGAAGTATTACCTGTTGCGCTGTTAGTTAAATGAATTTGGGCGTCAGATGTAGAAGGTCTATGTACGTGTAGTGGTTCTCTAGCTGCTGCGGCTATACCACCAAGTACAACATTACCACCAGTATCAAGTTTCATAGATGTTATTTGATTTGTTCCGTCGTTGTATAGTTGATTCCAAACAAAAGTTCCACGAGCAGAACCACTACCCCAACACCAATTTCTTGCACCACTGTCGTAATAATCTAATGCTGTTGCGTCAAAATCTCCGTCAGTGTAGCTTCCTGCAGAACCTAAAGTTACTAAAGCTCCTGTAGAAACAAGCGGGCCAGTCACACTAAATTTTTGTCGTGGTGATGAATTTCCAATACCAACATTCCCTCCACCGTGCTGTAAAGTTAAATCACCACCAGTGTTATGAAATATTTCAAAATTACCTCTCCTTGCAACAGTAGAAAATGTTGACCCTATATTTTGTAGCGATCCTTGAGGCACACCTCCTTCAGAGAATTTCATACCACTATAGCTACTAGCTGTTGGGTGAGTAATTTCTATATAAGCCCCATCTCCGTTTACTGCAAATTTTTCTCCAGGACTTCCTGTACCAATACCAACATTTCCTAAACTATTAATTCGCATTTTTTCTGAAGCTACAGCACTTGCTGTATTATCTGCAGTATAGAAAATTAATTGTCCATCAGTTCCATTGTTATTATCGTTGTGGATTCCTCTTACTTTTGCTACAATGGCATTATCTGTTCGCCCAACAAAATTAATATCAGATATTGTTGCACCTGAAGAAGGAGAGTTATTTGGTGAACTTGGAGTAAGTGTTAAATTACCCGCTACTTCTAATCTTTCATTAGGACTTGAAGTACCAAGCCCAACCTTATTTGCACTAGCATCAACATACAAAGTATTTGCATCAATGTTTAAATCAACTGATGCAGCATCAGCTGATATTAGTCCACTTGTAACTTTAGTTGTCATTTATTCTTTTACTCTATAGTATTTGCGTCAACCGAAGCTTGATAAGCAGTTTTAACTTCATCAGTCCAGACAGCATTACAGATAGCTTGAACTCTAGAATCTTCTCCAGATATATCAGTATCTTCCCAACTTCCACTTGCCTTTGTTGAAGGTTCTACAACGTGTCTATGAAAAGTACGATTAAGTTCATTACCATCTTCTACTATTTTAGTAGCAGTTCTAACTTGTACTTGACCTAATTCAAGAACTTCAATTTTATCAACTACTGTTTCTTTTGTTATTGCCATTTATTTTACCTCACTTATTTAAATATTTATTCTTTATTATTCCCCAGGTGGTGTGGGTGGAGTCATTGTATAAGATTCCCACACTATTGTTTTTAAATCGTCTTGTAATACTGGTCTTTCTGTATTAAAATCTACTTCATCTGGTTCTCTATCAGAATCAACAACAATCATATCGCCAGAATCAGCTATCATCGATGTGGTTAATTCATTAATCGAATAATTAAATGTTTTATCTGGGTTAAATACTAATATCATAATCTTCTCCTATGAACTTTGATTACCTCTTACTTCTACAAAATAATATCCACCACCACCGTAAGTCCCTGCATTTTTAACTACTCGAACAGTTCCCGTTGTGTTTGAACCTGAAGGCACGGTTGAACTATTATATCCACTGAATGACCATGAACCACCATTTGTTGAAGTAATTTGTGTCGCTATGTCAGTTACTTCTATAGAATTACTACTAACATATCCTTGACCATTTGAACAAATAGCTTTCCTAAAACAACCATAAGAATTAATATATCCGTAGTGACCAAATGCTGCTGTTATTTCATAACATCCTGCACCGTAAGTATTAAAAATAAAGGTTCCTGTTGATGTTCCTGCTGCAAAATAACCACTATATGCTCTTAATCCAAAGCTATCTGTTAAAAGTAAATTTTGATTAATTTTTGTATCACCATTCTGTTTCATTTCAACATGGTAATAACTTGCTGTTCCTAATCTATATGATTCATCTGCTAACACTAGTAGCGATCCCATAATTGTACTTGTTCCAGGTTTATCAATTACTAATCCTGAACGTGTTCCTGCCGATCTTAATTGTAATCCATATTCACTTGCATTACGATTTAAAACTAAATAACCATCTGGATTCATTTGAAATGGAATATTAGATACAGTTAAATTTTCTATTTGAAAGTGGTCAGTTGTTTGACATTGAACACCCCATTGTTGAGCGTCGTTTTGTAATCTTAAAGATGCTTGTTTGTCTGTTCCTGTTGTTTTTAATCTTGCTACTACGTGGTCTGAATCTTCTACATGTAAAAGACAGTCAGGGTCTGTGGTACCAATACCAACATTCCCAGACACATCAATTCTCATTCTTTCAACTGCTGGATTACTTGCAAATCCTGTAGCACCGTCTATTGTTCCGAAAGTGATTTCTCCACCTCTTATCTGAGTTGGATAAGATGAATTAGTATTTATATCAAGAAAACGGATAAATGCTCCTGTATTAACGTTGGCATCTCTCGTTCTAAACTGTGATTCAATACCGCCTGAAATAACGTCACCGGCATCTGCTCTAGCAGGAAAATGACTAAAAATAATTTTATTAGCGGTAGAGTTATCTGGCGGTGCTATCTCTAAACGAGATTGTGGGCTTGTGGCACCAATACCTATATTTCCTGAAGGGTCAATAAGCATGGCTGTATTTGTTACCCCAGAAACATAGCTGTTACTCGTTCCAAAGAATAAAGAGCTTCCGCTATTTGTAATTGTATTTCCTATGATAGAAGATACTTGGGCTAAGGTGTTAGTTGAAAAGGTTATTCCAGATACATCACCATTTGATAAGTCGGTTCCACCACTAATGTGTATTTGTCCTTGCGCAGTTCCTGTCTTTGAAGACCTGCTATTGTCTTCAACTAAGTTTATTAACGCGTTAGTGCTCGTAGTACCAATACCAAGACCAGTTCCACTAATATTTAAATTTGGAACTTCTGATGTATCTAATAGTCTTGCTGGTAATTTAGTATTTGCCATTTATTTTATCTCTCTCTCATATTTATACGTTATTAGTCTGCTCTATAAATTACTTGAAATAGGATAAGTTGATTACCAGTAACTTTATTGTAAATATAGCTATTGATTACACTATTCGCTCCAGCTGAACCATCTATTCTATGAAAATATATAAATGAACCATTTCCTGGAATTAATGGAGCTCCAATCTCTGTCCAATCTTGCATATAAGTATATCCGATACTACCACCTCCGTATGCAGTTTGGTTCTTTGCAGTGTATGGTAAACCAGCTATTCGAAACTGACTTGAATTATTTTGTGTATCACCTGCAATATAAGCTTCAGCCATTACCATTTGACCTATTTTAACATAATGTGCTCCGTAAACTGCTGCACATGCAACTCCTGCAAATGTAGGAGTCCAAGTGCCTTCTTCATAATCATCAAATAAAGCACTAGTAGATGAACTTGAGTTAATTCCAGTGGCTGTATTTTGAAAGTCAATTCCCAGTCCAGCTGGAAATTTTAAACCTTCGTGGGTAAATCTTGCTCTTTCAGCAAGAGTACCACTTGAGTTTGCTGTAGAAACATATAGTTCACCATGTCTATTTGTATCTGCATTCGGGAACACAGTTTGCAACATAGTTCCTGTTCCTTGATTTGTTTGAAACGCTATTGTTACAGCGGAATCATCTGTGCTTGAATTATTCTTTAAAACAAGCCCTGTATTTGCATCGGCAAATATACCTCCACTATCATTATCTATTTGAACATGTAGTTTTGCACTAGGGGAAGTAGTTCCTATACCGATCTTTCCATCAGCTTTCATCCGCAAAGGCTCTGTAAATTCACCATTTACAGTAAAAGATACATCTCCGGCTACAGTTCCGAATATCGCACCTTTAGTTGTGCCATTTGTTCTAAATTTAACACCGCCGATATTTCCGTCCGTTCTTGTGGAATTTATATTTAGTTCACTAAACCCGTCAGCACCAAGTTGAATGTCTTCAACAGCAGTTAAATTACCATCTACATTTGTAACTAAATCTCCTAATCTTCTTGCTTTTGAAAATGCCATTAGTCTGCTTCCTCTATCGTATTGCCCTCATCTACCCAATCTAGAATAGCTCGATAATCTATATTATAAGGGTTCATAGGGACATTCAATTCCTTGCCGTCAATAGTAGCGATAATTATTTTAGGTCCATCTGGCAACTCTGGAGATGTGTAATATTTAGCTTTTGTTACAATTTTTTTATTCATTAGTTAAGCTCACATTGAAATATTAATTTAAAATCGTCGTTACAATAAAAGCCACAAGCAGAACCCGCATCTACAAAAGCATTAGTCCCATGTGCTGTATTCATTCTAACCATTCTTGGGTTTGAAGCAGAAGTGCCTGTAACTAAATTCATACTGTTTGTTGTAATCCAACCATTCTCATAAACACCCATTTCAGTAGAAGTAGATAAATCTCCTAAATCACCTGAGTAAGATGCAGTAGGGTCTGTACGCATATCACCATCTAACCAAATGATGCAAGAAGCATCACTTCTGCCATAAGACCACATTGGTAAAGCGTGAAAGCCTGAAAGTTCTTGATAATATCTTCTGCATAATTTTAATTCTTCTCTTGGGTCTCTATGTTCAAAAGGTGTTGCGGCATCTCCTACTTCTAATTGCACACCTGTTATGTACCAATTGTTAGAAGTGCTGTCAGCTAAGTTTACTTGACCTACTGCCCTATTAGCACTAGTCATGCTTGTCCAAGAAGTGCTTAAAGTTCCTCCTGTATAGTTAGAACCTGAAGCTAACCAGAAATATAAAGAAAGCTCACCTGTAATATCGTTTTCAAAAGCTGTAGCGGTATCCCCATCTATTGTAATTGTTTTCTTTTCCCAAGTATCTGCAGAACTAATTGTGTAGGATTGCGAGTTTGATTTTGCACTTGAATTGTGATTTACAAACTCTACAATGTAAGTCCCTGTTTTTGATGACCTTACCCAAAAAGATAAAGTAAGTTTTTCGGCAGAAGAAGTCCCATATTTTAAATGTTGTAAATCTTGTCCCTCTAGAGTTGTTCTATGTATTAAATAGTTTGCTGCATCTAATGAACTATCTGCAGTCGTGCATTGATATTTCATTGAATTTACAAAACCAGCTCCTGTAGGCACGGTGCTGTCTTGAGAGATAGTCCAAGTTCCTGCACTACTCATTGTGGTATCAAATCTATCGCAGCACATATATCCCGCACCCGTTTGATTCGAACTAGAAGGTCCTCTTTGAGCAATACGCATATCGCCATTTATAACAAGATTCCTACGACCAATTACTTGGTCATCTACATTACTTGGTTTTACTTTTGTTAATGCCATTCTATTCCTCTAATGCGCTCATTTTAGTTTTTAATTGTTCTTCTGTTGTCATAGCGTCAACATCATTTGTAATATCTCTAAGTCTTTGTTTTTCTGCAACTATATCTGTTGTATCTGCACTTGTTTCTAAAGCTCTTTGAAATAACACATCTTGTGCTTCAAGTAAAGGCTTTCTATCCCTTCTTAATTTTTCTTTTACAATTTCTTTTGCTTTTGGTATATTAACTTTAATCTTCATTTTCTTCTTGCTCTTTAAACCACGCATCCGATCCAATTCCTTGACCATCTGGTGCTCCAAGATTATCTCCTAGTTCCCACGCATCTCTAAATGTTCTATCTGAAGGAACGTCACTATCTTCTACTATCCAATAGTCTACACCTGCAGGAACATCTTTACGAGCAACTTCTGCTATATCTATTTCCCCAGTAGGAATTACTATTGATACTCCATTTTCTGTTTGATATATTATTCTCATATTCTTTATCTCATAATTGCTACACTAACGTTTGGGGCATCAAAAGCAGACATGTTTGCATAAGATGTATGAACATGAACTGAACCTGTAGCTGGTAAACTCCCCGTCACACGGTTTACACCTAAATTAATCAGATTTGCTGCATGCGTATGACCAGCACTTCCACAGACTGCATAATTTGCATCTGGCATTGCATTAGAAAAATTAACCGAATAATTCCCAACACCACTGTCGGTAATACTAGACACGTTTCCTTTATCTCTTATTGCAACTGTTCCGGTACCATCAAAATTAACCCACGCTCTAACAGGGTAAGCTACCCCAGAACTACCAAATCCTGAACTTAAGTATAATTGTCCACCACTTGCTATTTTTAAATGTTCTGTTCCATTTTCTTCATAGATTAATCCACCATTACCAGCAGCCATTAATTTTAGAAAATCATTATCACCACGAATATGAACTGTATTATTGGAATCACTTTCTCCAGCAACACCACTATCACTTAATTTTATTCTTCTATCATTACCACCAGTTAGGTATATATTACCATCCTCATTCATAATCATATTTGAATTACCATTATTAGTGTATAAGGTAAAATTACCTGCAGAGTGAGAATTTCCTATATCTAAATGTGCACCTGTGTAATTTATTAAAGCAAGTTGTCCTGAATTATTTTTTATTTCTATTGCCGCAGATGAACTAGTATCTTCTACTGATAAAGTTCTACTTGGGGAAGTGGTGTTAATACCAACTCTATTATTTGTAGCATCAACCGATAAAGTATTTGTATCTACGGTTAATCCTGTTAAATTACCAGCACTGATAGCACTGATTGCTCTTGCTGATGTATGATAAAGATTACTTACTCCTTCTGTGACTTGGTCTGAACTTCCTAAATTAGTGACTGTAAATGAATTAACTTCAACAACATCTCCAACTGTTAAACCAGTATCAAATGTTAATGTTGTACCTGAAACTGTGTAATCTGTTTTTTGTTGATATACACCATTAATATAAACTTGTGTATTATTTTCTGAACCAGGGTCTGCATTTAATGTAAATGCTGTTTGTCCAGCTGTTGCGGTAAACTGTTGATTTAGTGCTGCGGTTCCATCATGAACTGCACCATGTATACTATGCACAGATATTTTTTCACCAGAGAGTGGAGCAGTATCTAATGTTAGTGTATTTCCAGATAATGAATAATCCCCTTTCTCTTGATATGCACCATTAATGAATACACTAAGTGCATCTTCATTTGCAGGAATTAAAGATAATGTAAATGCTGTCGTACTTCCATCACCAGTAAATGTATCTAAAGTATGATTACCAGTTCCAGTAGAACCAACTGCTGACCATGCAGAACCATTATAAACTTCTAATCTTCCATCTGTAGAATTAAATCTTAATTGTCCTGTTGCTGCTGTTGGTCTTTGTCCTGTTGTACCAACTGGAACTTTTAATGCACCTGTTCCTTGTGCATTTACTCCATAATCTGTTGTGACTAATTTTGCATCTCCATCGTAGTAAAGCGTGACTGCTCCACCACCTACAAAATAAGCAACGCCAGCACTATTTGCAGCATTTCGCATATATATTGCACTTGTTGGCATATATAAACCGCCATCTCCTGCATCAGTGATATAGCTATTAGAACCATCATGGTAGATTTGTAAATCTCCACCAGATGCTGCTCCTACTTCTAATTTAACATTATCACCTAATATTAAATCACCAGTCATTGTACCACCAGCAAGTGGTAGTTTAGCTGCTATACTATTTGTCACCGTTGTGTTAAAGTTAGCATCATCGTTCAATGCTGCAGCAATTTCATTTAAAGTATTCATTGTTCCTGGAGCGGAATCAATTAGATTAGTAATAGCGGTATCTACATAAGCTGTTGTAGCTATTTTTGTAGAACCATCTGATTGTGATTGTGTTGTTGCAACAGCTGAACTTGGTAATGTTAAAGTTTTACTAGATAAGTCTAACGTACTATGTAATTTAGCAGCAGTAATTGCAGATGAAGATACTTGGTCCGCTGTAATTGCATTATCTGCTATTACATGTTGTGTGACTTTAGTGTTTGCCATATTATCCTTCTAACTCCGTTATCCTTGCTTCTGCTGCATCTAATTTTTCACTTAATTCTTGAACAGCTTTAACCAAATGTCCTACAACACCTGTAGTATCTACCGCCATATCTTTGTTTCCATCAGTACCCGTGACTACATTCGGCATTGCTTCTTGTACCTCTTGAGCAATAAATCCTACTTTTGTTGGAGTGACATCATCATCTCCTAAAGGTATCATATTAAATTTTCTAACTCTTAATTGTTTAACTTTGTCTAAAGAAGGTTCAGGAATATCTACAATATTTTCTTTTAAATCTCTATCAGATATAGAAGAACCTGCAAAGTAGTAATTTCCTTGTCCATAAACTCTAAATAAATAATCAGAAGCCCAATGACTAATGTGAGCAAAGTTGTTATTAGAACCACTTGCTGTCCAATAATAACCTAAGTATCCTGTATTTTTTGAAGAACCTGATTTACCTACTGCAAAAAGAGCGTTTCTATTAGCAGTTGTATTTGGTGCAAAAAATTCTCCAACGTGATTAAAGTGATTGTTTCCATCGTGTTCAACTGAAATACCTACACTTGAGCTATGAACATCTAACGTACCACCCGGGCTCGAAGTACCAATACCAACTTTACCGTCTGCAGTGACTATCATTCTTTCAGTATTGTTTGTAGCTAAAAGAGTTGGTAAATTACTTACAGTACCAAATACCATAGCGTTTTCAGTGTTACCACTAAATAAAGTACTACTGTTATTGTTATCCATACCTGCAATACCTTCTTGGGTTTTTCCATCAGTATAGAATCTAACAAAGCAATCTTCTTGACCGTTGTTGTTTGAATCAGCTTCTAATCTAAGTTCGATGCTACCTGTATCTTTAACGTGTAGTTTTGTATCAGCACTTCCTGCAGTACCTATACCCAAATATCCGTTTGAATCCATATTTACTGTGGTTGCTCCAGCAACTTCAAACTCAATAGAGTTAGAATCTCTTAACAATATTCTGTTAGAGCCACCTGAGTTATCTTGTAAAACTAATCCTGCACTTCCACCATATACGTACATATAGTTATTGGTATGATGACCAATTCCTGCATCTCCTTGACCTGTAAAAGCAACTTTGCTTGGAAACTTTAAAAATCCAGCTGAAGTTAATTGAAGTCTTTCTGCTGCATTGACTCCAAAACCTAAAGTGTCAGTACTGTGATTATAAGATAAATATCCAACGTCACTGTCATCACTATCTCCAAATAACATTTGCATATTCGAATCATTTGGACCTAAGAATTGAATTCCATGATTACCTGCCCCTTCTATAACAAGTTCGTCTGCATTACCATCAACAGAACCGCTTGATTCTCCAGACTTGACATGAAGGTTTCCTAAAGGTGAGTCTTCTCCAATACCAACTTTTCCATCTCCAAGAATAGTCATTCCCTCGTCTAAAGTTTCATCATTTCCAGTTGTAAAGAAAGTTAATCTTGTTGTTGAATCATTGTCATCAGCGTTTTGTTTTTGTGCTGCAATTGCTGCACCTAGTGATTTATTTCCAGCTTGGTCATCTGGAATTTCAAATACTATTTGTGGTCCTTGTCCTACCTTAATATCAGATGCTGTTGTGACACACGGGTTTGAAAGCTGTAATATTGTTTGTGGTGTTGTTTGTGTAGCACTATCTGGGTTTTTAGATATAATCATCTTCGCAGTACTATGCGCATCTGTACCAAAACCTACATGAGCACCAGAATGTCCTTTAACGTCCATTGCAGTAATTGGATAAGCACCACCATTATTAATTTTTAATTTAAATGCACAATAATTTGCACCAGTCTGGTCACTTGCTATTATTTGTACAGGATTCGAATCAGGATTTATTTCTAACCATTGACCTGCACTTGGGTCCTGAAATCTTGCTTTATCAACTTTAGCTTGAAACCCACAATCAGGAGCAACGTTAATACCAACTCTACTATTAGCTCTATCAACTGTAAAGTCAGGTGGAGAAGTTCCTACAGCAAAATCACCAGTCATTGTACCACCAGATAAAGGTAATACTGTATTAAAGAATGATGCATTATCATTCATTGCAGCTGCTAATTCGTTAAGTGTATTTAAATTACCTGGAGCATTATCGATTAAATTTGCTAATCCTGTATCTACATAAGCTGTTGTTGCAACGTTAGTACTTCCATCACCTTGCGACTGTGTAGTTGCTGTGACTGAATCTAAATTACTTGGTACCTTTGTTAATGCCATTTTTTACCTCTTAAAAAAATTTTTATCCATGTCCATACACTAAGTTTATTAATAAGTTGAAACCAGAAGGCACTTCATTATGTGTTGTAGAATCATAACTGCTACCACTCCAATAAGCATACATATTAGAACCACCGCCAGACCCAGACCAAAAATAAACCGCTCTGCCCTTCAAGCTTCCTGTATTTCCCCATGCAAAACCTACATTTGAATCTGAATGCATACTGTATGGCAATCCACCAATTTGCAAAGCTGTACCGTCCACGTTTGTAAAACTAAAATTTGATAGTCTTGCAGTTGCACGAACTATATTCCCTATTTTTGTATAACGTGCTGATGTAGAAGTAACACTACCACCACTTGCTATTGTAGGTGTCCAAGTGCCTTCTTCATAGTCATCTAAAGCATTTGTTGCTGCAGTATCTCCATTAAAAGAAATACCACCGCCTGATTGAATTCTTAATTTTTCTGCGCCTGCTGTTCCAAAAGTCATTGGTGATGCATTTACACCACCAGAATCTCTAAGAGTTCTAATCCATGTAGGTGCTGTGTAATTATCAGTAGTTGTGTTTGTAAAACTAAGTTGAGCATAAGTGCCAACAGTTGTGCTATCTCTTTGTATTGTCAGTCCTGAACCATCAACAGCTGTTTTAACTTGTAATACATTAGCTGGTGCGGTTGTTCCAACACCGACATTACCAGCTCCAGTAATTCTTATTCTTTCTGCTCCAGCAGTACCAAGTCCCATAAAATCTTGTGCATGGGTATAATAAATATAACCTTTATAAGCATCTGCTCCAGAAGTGCCATCCGCAAAATGAATAGAACCACTAGCGTTTGAATTTGAAAAGATTGTCAAACCTATATTATCACTACTTGCTCCACTACCAATAACTAAATCGTTAGCAGAATCATTCATATCTCCCGGGCTAGTAGTTCCTATACCAACCTTACCATCAGTAACTAATAGTCCGTGCTTTACTTTAAATTCTTTATTTGCCATTTACGATTTCATTCTCCATCGTTTATACTATTTATGCAAGTGCTGCTGTCGAATACACTTTAAAATTCATTCCGTTTGCATTTGTTGCTTGTAAGAGCATTACCCCACCAGACAATGTCACAGAAATTGTTGGGTGAGTATGAGTTCCACCACCATCCATACTTACTATTCCAAATTCTGTTAAATCTACCGTATTTCCATTATGCAATACATTTACTTCTGACATGGAATAACCATTTCCACCAGTGACTGTTATTTTATAATTTACACTTCTATAAGTTGAAGCGCTATGACTTGCTATGGTTGTTGCTGAATTACTACCAACAGAAGTAGCAGTATAGTTTACATGAAAACCTCCAACTATCTGATTAGAATTCGTATCCCAACTTGGTCCACCAGTACTTAATTTAGCTGGTGTGACTGTTCCATCACTTGGTGTTCCTATTCCATTTACAGTAGGAATAACAACTTCTATTGCTGCTCCATTTGGTGGAGCTGATGTAAATGTTAATGTTGTACCACTAACAGAATATTCGCTGTGATGCTGATATACACCATCAAAATATACTTGTAAAAAGTTTTCATTTGGTATTGAAGAAGATAGTGTAAATGCAGTTGTACTTCCATCACCACTAAACGTTTGAACTGTTGGGCTTTGACCAACTACACCAGCACCAATATGATGCACAACAACTTCTTGACCTGAAACGATACCAGAATCAAATGTTAATGTTGTACCACTTAAACTATATGAATTCTTATTCTGATATACACCTTCAATAAAACATATTAGTTCATCTTCTGAAGCTGGGGTTTTAGATAATGTATATTCTAATAGTGCTGAACCAGAACCTGATGCAGTAAAGAAGTCTGTTGTAAAGACTGAACCCGATCCACCGGCAATTGTGACTTTATCAGTTGAAGCATCTGTTGTTAATACTATACCTGAACCAGCTTCTAATGTTAATGTATCATTTGTAGAATCTGCTGCAACATTACTTTGTCCACTAACTGCAATTGTTCCAAATGCGTTATCACCAGTTGCAGAGTTTGTAATTGTAAGTGTATCACTACTTGCATTGGTTGTTATTGTAATTCCTGTACCAGCTGCAAACGTTAATGTATCTGTTGTAGAATCAGCAACTATATCTGATTGACCGGAAACTGCAACTGTTTCGAATGCATTACCACCAGCAGTTCCCCAACTTAAGTTTCCTGAACCATCAGTCTTAAGTGCGTGACCACTAGAACCATCAGCATCTGGTAATACCCATATCTGATTAGCGCTTAATGCAGGAGCTTCAAATCCAACATAGTTAGAACCTTCATAGAATCTTAATTCATTAGCTGTGCCATCCAATGATAAAGTTCCAGCAACATTTAAATTACCAGATAAATCAGCATTTGCAGATGTAAGTGTACCTGTTAATGTTAAATCGGCCTGTTCTGTAATTGCACCAACACTACATACTGTTTCTATAATAGCACCATTTCCAGGTGCTGTGTCCATTGTTAATGTTGTTCCACTAACTGTGTAATCAGTCTTCTGTTGGTATACTCCGTCTATATATACTAATAGATTGTTTTCACTTACTGGTGCTGTCGACACCGTAAATGCAGTTGTACTTCCATCACCAGTAAATTGGTCAACAACAGAATTACCATTTCCTATTGTTCTATAAAAAGCAACTATTTCTACAACGTTTCCACTTGCTACTGCATTTACAAATGTAATTGTAGTGCTATTTGTTTCTGCATAATCTGTTGTTAATTCTTGTAATACACCATTTAGATATACTTGAACTGCACCAGCTGTATAACTAAGTGATTGTGAATTGTCATCATTACCAGTAAATGCTGTTGTACTTCCTGTTGTAGTATAAGTAAATCGTTTTAAAATATCAGAAGCAGAAGTACTTCCAGAAGATGCGATTGTAATTGAATCTGTAGATGCATCGGTTGAAAGTGTAATATTTGAACCAGCTACTAAGGTTAGTGTATCAGTTGCACTATCTGCAACTACATCTGATTGTCCGCTTACTGCGATTGTTTTAAATAAATCTTGTTGTGGAACTGTAATAGTTTTAGTAGCACCTGAACCAGTTGCTGTGACTCCAGCACCTACAAAGTTTAGTGTAGTTGCTGCTGTCGATAAAGATGAACCTTCTTCTTGTACTGTGACTTCACCACCTGATGCGGCGATTGTAATTGTATCTGTACTAGCATTTGTTGTTAATGTTATATTAGAACCAGCTGCAAATGTAAGTGTATCTGTAGCAGCATCAGCAACAATATTACTTTGTCCACTAACTGCAATATTCTTAAATGCTTCTGTGACTGTTCCACCACCTCCACCAGATATAGTACTAAATGATAAATTACCAGAACCATCTGTGACAATAGCTTGTCCACTTGTACCATCGGATGTTGGATATGTTAAACCTGCAACAACTAAGTTTGTGTTGTTTAATAATTGGAATGAATCTGAACGTAATCTAGCTGTGATAGTATTCGAACCACCTTTCTTGTTCATGAATTCAATTAAACCATCTTCTGTTGTATCAGTACTATCTTGTATTTTAGCAGTAATTTTTGCATATACAACTTCTTGGTCTGCATCATTCTCACCTTTAAATTTAAGTTGTCCTAAATAATCTGCATCTGCAACAGATGATGAATTTCTTTTTAAAGTAATAACTGGACCAGCTGAACTTGAATCTTCAGTTGTTGTTAATAATAATGCGTCAGTAGTATCATTATGAGTAATTGTAAGTGCATTAGATAAATCAAATCTATCGTTTGTTGCATCCCAAAGTAAAGTAGCATCTGTTGAAGAGCTAACAGCATCTTGTATTGTAATACCTGCACCATCTGCAGTCGATGATGTATCA
>MDTE01085795.1_pt1 | contig 42715 bp, 34 predicted proteins | sample 811231 | NCBI WGS metagenome assembly MDTE01 (sample SAMN05326651, study PRJNA326480) | marine metagenome | isolation source: seawater | place: Indian Ocean: Red Sea | collected 2010
ATGCGAGGTTCACTATCAAACTGTTGTTGGTTTTAACAGCAATTGTCGTATCGGTGGTTGTCTTTTCTGAGTTATGGGTGGGACTTGGAGTAATTGATGACCTATTTATTTCTAATCGGAATACCACACCATTTGAGTTATTTTTTCACTTTTTGAAGATTAGATATGGCACTACCGAGGAGGCAGTGATCGGTGGAATCTTCAACTATATTTGGGATACAGCGCCGGTATCGGGATTAGGCTTTTCCTATTATGGGGTGGCCGATAGCGCGTATTTATTATACTTCATGGAAGGCGGAATGGTATCTTTAGCCCTATATTTAGGATTGATTATATCACTAATTTATATAGGTCTTGAAAACTGGTACCGCGGGCATGAAATTGGAAGGTTTTTGACTATTCTTGGAGTATTTATTCTCATAGCAGGAGTAGGCGCCCCAATTATCACGATGGCTCGTACCGATACAATTTTGTGGATAATGGTGATACTGGCACTAGGTGTTAGGAATGAAAAAAATTCTCTACGCTCGCAAAAAAATACTTCAAGGGAAGGATCCTATTTGTGTAAAACATGAATATAGTATCGGATAAAATGCAGTCTTCTATACGAAAATAATATATATTTAATCTGTATTTTAGTTATAACAGATAATAGTTTTCAAGTTTGTCCTTGAAAAATATTATCTTAACAAAAATTAGTATTGATTATTATGTCGCTTTATATTAACTCTCAAAATTACAGAAAAATAGATAAACAATAGTACTCCAAGCCAAATAAGTACTTTTTCCGGCATAAAAATGGTCAATATCCCACAGACTAAAATCACTGACAAAATTGATGGGACAACAAAATTATGTGGCATAAGGAGTGCCAGGTAATGATGAAAATGATTGTTATCTGGTGTCAGGGGAGAGGTCCGGTTTGAGATACGCTTTAATATTAATCGCACACAGTCAATGAATGGAAATAGTGTCCAAACGACAATGATGTCAGCTTTCATACTTATTGTGTTATTGTTATAAGTAAATATCATCATAACCGCAAAAATAACCGACAGAGCATAGGCTCCAGAATCTCCTAGAAACAACTTTTTGGTGGCATTAAACCAAAGCGTAATGGCTAAAACGACAGCAAGAGTGATCAGAAACCAATTCAATTCTCCATTATTGGTGAGGAGTAACAGAATAGTCCAAATCAATCCTTGACCGATCGCAAGTCCATCCATTCCGTCTGTCATGTTGAAGGCGTAGATAAAGCCCACCGTGGCAATCAAGGTAAAGGGCCACGCCCATGATTTCAGACTTAGTGAATACCCGTCATAAGAAGTATGAAGGATACCGATAATAAGTTCCGAGTTGCCGGAGAAAATACCGAGGCACAGGAGAAAGGTCAGAAACAATCGTATGGTCGGGCTTGTATCATAGCGGTCATCGGCGAGGCCAATCAGAAAAGCTACAAAAATTGCTATAGCCAATCTGATATAGAGCCCACTATCCTCATAGCTCATGGACAGAAATATTCCCATACCCAACATGGGAACGGTTATAGCCAAGCCTCCGATCAAAGGTGTTGGCAAATGATGATGCTTGCGAACACTGTCTGGAACGTCCAGAATTCTGAGCTTGTTAGCCAGTGGCTTAGCTAGCAGACAGATGGAAAGCGTAACTAAGGCCGCGAGAATTGGCGCCGCATACATCGTAGCTACCTGGATACGACGCTGCGACTAGGTTTAGGGAATAGGTCTAACAAGCTAAATTGCAGAATCATTAAGTTTAAATTTCACTATAGTATCAAAGTCAGAAGGCGCTCTGTACGAATCATTCTACAACATTATCGCCAAAATTTTCCTTAGACCACCTTATGCCTCTGCATTTTACTCTTGTATTTAAAGAAATGAGCCGTGTGCCGCACTGAATTTTGGTTGGGCCTATTTCAAAAAGTTCACCTTGAGCCAAACCTTGAATGAGATTTCTCCTGTCAATGCCGGATGGCATACCAGGCCCGACCAATCCATTCCCTTAATGCAAAAGCAGTGCTACGCATTGCATTTGCCCTGGGCAATAAATTCAGCATTTTGAAACCGGTGGGTTTCCGCATGATCGTTGGCGCAGGAATGACATGGAAGCCCGCTTGTCGAAATGCCCAGGTTGCGCGTGCCATGTGTTCAGAATGAGTGACAAGAAACACGGTTTCTATGCCCTGATCTTGGAGGAGTGACCGGCTACCGTTTGCGCTCTCAAGCGTGTTGTTGGAGATATTTTCGGACCATGCCACGGAAACGCCAAATTCGTTCTCCAAGACTGTTTGCATCAACTGCGCCTCAGAATTGCCAGTGTTCCAGGGATCACCTCCGCTTACAAGAATTGGAATTCCGGTTCGGCGGTTCAAGAATGCACCGTAGCGCACACGTTCCAATGCATCTCCACGAATAGTGTCACCAAAATATTCTGGAGCATCGAGATATTTACCGGCCCCCAAAATTACAATTGCCTCTGCTTCTGGCTTGGCTAGGTCGGAAATGTTCAAGGCCTCGTATTCGCGTACAGAACGCTTGAGAAGTCCGCTTACTACAGGGGTACTGAAGGCATAAAGCAAAACCAGTGACATTGAAATAATAGTAATTCCGGTCCGTTTATGACGGCGCAGGAGGAAGAGTCCAATTGCTGCCAGAAGAATAAGATTGAATGGCGGCAACACTAGAATATCGACGAGCGTTTTCATTGTTCTCCCAAGCTCGTCTAGAGGTTGATGTCAAAAATAATTTTAATTGTCTCGATTATATTGTCCCCATCTGGACTGCTATTGGTATAGAGGTTACCTTGGGTTTCTGTCCGACGCAGTGAAATTCTTCACCGCTGACGACATTCCAGGCGGAAACTCCGCGCTTCGTTCAATCGCTTCCCAATTGTCACGAAACCATTGGACGGTAAGCGCCAAACCGTCCTCAAAGTTTGTCACGGGTTCATAGCCAAGCAACTCGCGCGCCACGTCAATGCTTGCCATCAGGCGCGATTTGGTATCCCATTTGCGTCGCTCGGCAAAGGCAATGCCGGCCTTATTTCCGGTCACCTCGTTGATCTTCTCCGCTAGCCAGACGATTTCCGTCTCGGCGCCAGAGGCGATGTTCATCTCCTTGCCGACCGCCTCCTTGGCGTGCCCTGCAGCCAAGAGCGCGTTCACTATATCGCCTACAAAGGTAAAATCCCGCGTCATTTTTCCTGAGCCGGTGATTGGCAGCGGTTTTCCCTGCATCGCCCAAAAGATGAAGTTAGGAATCACGTTGCGGTACTGCCCCGGCACCTCGCCCGGCCCATAACTGTTGAAGAATCGCGTCTTCACAACTTCTAGGCCGTAGTGATGCCAGTAGAAATTACAATAGAGTTCGCCAGTCATCTTTGAGATCTGATAAGGCGTCGACAGATGGAGCGAGACGAATTCCTCTTTGAGCGGGAGTGGTGCCTCGGCGCCGTATATGGCGCAGCCCGAGCCAGCATAGATGAAGCGCTCGACCTCGGTGAGCACCGCATGCTCGAGTACCTTAATAGTGCCGAGGCCGCTCACCAAAATGTCGGTTTCGGGATAGTCCACCGAATTCTGATTGGCGAAAAAGGCGGCGAGGTGAAACACTACCCGTGGCCGCATGCGGAAGACCCGCTTTAGTACCTGGTCGTCGCGGATATCCCCCTTGACGAAGAGCAAATTGGGATAGTCTGGCAGGTTCCATTCGTAGGAGGATGAGAGGTCGTCAAGTACGATCACCCGTGCTGCGCCCGCCTCAGCTAGCGCCCGCGCCAAATTGCTGCCAATCGCACCGGCGCCACCGGTCACCAGAACCGGAATGTCCTTATAACGATCGAGAGGGTTTCCCCTCATCTATCGAACCCCATTCAATTTCACTTAACGGTATTGAATCTTATAGGCAATTGCCGATGATGGGGCAATAGGGGTGGTCGCGACTGTATCAGTTCTAGTCGCCCAACTGCTGTTCTATATGGTATATTGGTGCAGCGTTGGGTTATTATCCCAGCGCGACGTAACTAGATCTAACGCATGAAACTTCTTTTTCTCATACCACCGCAGATCATTCGTAGCCTGGATGGGGTCGATGTCGCGCCGACTATATCAATACCTCTCGGCTCGCTCTATATGGCGTCCTATCTGCGCAAAGTGGATTGGCCCGGCGAGATGCGCGTTTATGACGCTAGGCTTGGCGGTAAGATCGTCACCTATCCGGATGGCTCAAAAACCTTTGGTGATGATTGGAACGCACTCGCTCACATCATTGAAGATTACGCACCTAACGTCATCGCCATATCCAATATGTTTTCTTGGCAAATTGATGGTGCCCTTGAAGCCTCGCGCATTGCCAAGCGGGTGCGACCTGAGGCTGTGACCGTTCTTGGTGGGCCGCACGCCTCTTCCTTTCCTGTGAAGATGATTGAGGAGGAGTCCCTCGATTACGTAGTGATGGGTGAGGGGGAGCAGCGTCTCCACTATCTACTCAACTGCCTGGAGCATAACGAGAAGGTCGAACTTCAGGGGGTGCTCGGAGGCACGGAGGACGCCGATCTCCTGCGGCCCAATAAGAAGGCACCGATCACCTTCATTCCTAATCTAGATGACCTCCCCATCCCAGCCTACGATATGGTAGATATGGAGCGTTATTTCTACCTGCAAAGCCATGGCTACGCACCACGCGTGCGCGAATATGGTAGGAGAGCGGTGACTATTCTCACTAGCCGCGGCTGCCCCCATCAATGTGTGTTTTGCTCGATCCAGGCGACCATGGGTTACAAGTTCCGCCACCATTCGCCGGAATATGTCGGGGCCCATATTGAACATCTCGCAGAAAACTACCAAATCGACTACATCCATTTTGAGGACGATAATTTCACCCACGACATCCCACGTTACGAGAAACTGCTCGACGCACTAATCGGGATGAAAAACACTATTCCGTGGGATACGCCCAATGGCGTGCGCGCCGATTCGTGGACCCTTGAGCGCATCGAGCGCACCAAGCAATCTGGCTGCCAACACCTCTGCATTGCCATTGAATCCTCGGTCCAGAGGGTGATAGACGAGGTGGTGAAGAAGAAACTTGATCTCAGTACGGTCGAGCCAGTCATGGCTGCTTGCCAAAAGGTCGGGCTGCCCCTATCTGCATTCTTCGTCCTTGGCCTGCCAGGCGAGACAGCTGCAGAGATTAAGGCTAATGTCGATTACGCCATTGATAAATATCGCCGCTATGGCGTCTATCCGACCTTCTCCATGGCGAACCCGCTGCCAGGTACTGAGCTTTACGACACTGTGGTCGAGGGCAACCTCCTCTCCGGTAACACTCTGGACGCGCCACCCCGTGCTAACACTATCAGTACCGACGAATTTGACCCAGCGTATGTCCAGGCCGTCTATGACTATGCTAACCGACAAAAAGCGGCGATCACTCTACGCCGCATGCTAACTAGCCCAAAAATGTTTAGCTATTTCCTGGGCCTCGGACTCAGAAACAAATGGTTCCTTAAGAAAATCATGCTCTCGGCTTTAAAGGGCGTCAGCGGTCAGATTTTCTTTCGTCAATACGGCGAATTCGCCAAGCGGCTTTAACTTTGTCTAGAGTCAAGCACCCCACACTTCCTTAAGCACGCGCACCCAGTTCTCGCCCATCACTTTCTGCACTTTGGCGTCTGACCAGCCGCGCGTTTGCATAGTTGCAGTCAGATTGGGATATTGGCCGATGGTACGAATACCCAAGGGGTTTACGATTTCGCCAAAAGCAGTGAGTTCGCGGCCGTCACCCTTGTCATGCATGAGCCAGTCAAAGAAAGCCTGGTCCTGTCCCTGAGTGAAATCAGTGCCAAAGCCCACACAATCCTCTCCAACTAGGTCGATAACGTAATCCATCGCCTCTACATAATCCTCCACCGTGGCGTCCGTGCCGGCACGAAGAAAGGCAGGGAACATAGTGACACCGATGAAGCCACCCGAATCCGCGATAAATTTGAGCTGCTCATCCGTTTTGTTGCGCGGATGCGACTTCAATCCTGCTGGTGCGCAATGGCTATATGCCACCGGCTTTTTAGAGTGGCGGATAGCATCCTCGCTCGTCATCGCGCCGACATGTGAGAGATCGACGAGAATTCCGAGGCGATTCATCTCGTCGATCGCGTCGCGGCCAAAATCGGATAGACCCTTGTCGACACTCTCGTAACAACCTGACCCGACGAAGTTCTGCGTGTTGTAGGTAAGCTGCATAATATTGACGCCGAGATCTTTATAAAGAGCTAGATATTCGATGCGGTCTTCAATGCCGCTGGTGTTTTGCCAGCCGAGAATAATACCGGTCTTGCCCTCCTGCTTGGCGCGGTGAATGTCCTCAGTAGTGCGAACTTGCAAGATGAGATCGCCGTTGGCTTCAAACATCCTTTTCCACGTGGCAAGATTGTCCATCGAGCCACGAATACCTTCCCACACCGAACAGGTGCAATTCGCTGCGGTCAGTCCGCCCTTTTGCATATCTAGAAAAATGTCCCGACTCCAATTGGAGATCACTAGCCCGTCGATGATCAACGAGGTTTTGTGTAATTCGGTATTCGCCATAACTGACCTCCAATTTTACTCAATTCGTTGAGATCATGATTTGATTTTGCTGCCCATGTCTATGATTTTATTTGGTGTACTGTCGGTGGCTGCGCTACGTCAGATTGATAGAATGGGAGGTGTCCGATATAGCGGATCAAATCGACAGGGGCAGGTCGAAGGCAGGCTTAATCATCATCGGCAAGCCAGGGCTTATCGACGTGATCAAGCGGTCTTGCACTATACCGGCGCCAGAGGCTGAAATGCTGGATGGGTTGGATTGGACAACATTTATTTAATACATCGCGAAGGTTGTAATTAGACGTAAATCTATCCCAAATATTCCTCTAATTTTGAGACCACTGTCGCCTTGTCGAAATGTGAATTGACATATGATTGGCCGTTTGCGCCCCAGGCCGCCAGCTTGTCACGGTTCTCATAAATGTCTGTGATTGCTGCGGCGATTGCTGGTTCGTCGTCGGAGGGGACGGCAAGGCCGCAGTCGGCGGCGCGGACGATTTGATTTCCGTCGGATTCACGGTTAAGGACGGCTAGGACGGGGAGCGACGCGGCCATGTATGTGAGGAGCTTACCAGGGACCACGGGCGTATGATTGCGCGGGCTGAGGCAGACTAGGCCGGCATCAAGGTTCTTCAGAAGCTCCGGATAATCCACGCGCGGAACGAAGGGGTGAAAATGAGTGTTAGTGGCGCGCAATTCTATTGCAAGCGATTTGAGATTTTCCAGTTCGCCACCGTCGCCTACAAAGAGAAAGGCTATTTCCTCAAGAAAATGTAGATTAGCCGCAGCGCGAATAATTATGTCGAGTTGTTGAGATGGACCCATAACGCCGGGGAAACCGATGATGAATTTATCTTCCAATCCGTAGCACTGGCGGAAGCGAGTACTTGTCGGGCCTTGATATTCCTTGGCATCGACCCAATTGTGCAGAACGGCGAGTTTGTCGGTGGTGCACGGGTTCTCGCGCTTGAGAAATTCAAGATTGTTCTGCGAATGGACCAGTATTCTGTCGGCGGTGCGGTAGGCGCGACGTTCGATGGCGCAGAACATCGCTATCAGTAGCGGGTTGGTGAGCACGCCAAGATCAATGGCGTTTTGCGGAAAAAGATCCTGGATGTTTAGGGCGAAATAGGCACCGCGCTTGCGCATGGCGCGCCCCACCATCGCGAGGGGTAGGGGGGGGCTGTAGACAATAACCGCATCGAATCGCTTGTGTGAATGACGCTTGAGGGCGCGCAGGAACTGGCGGGGCATGATGAGTTGGGCGATACCGCGGACGATGAAGTTTACCTTGTGATGAGGCAATGTATGGACGCGTATAACTGTGATGCCGTCTGCGCTCTCTTTTTCGCTGATGCTGTCAGCAGCACCGGGTGCGCTTAAGTTATAGCGTGGCCACGAGGTTAAAACAGTAAGGTGGTGGCCACGGTCACTGAGCTCCTCGGCCAGTTCGAGCATGAGATGGGAGGAGGAGCGGATTTCCGGAGGATAGGCATCGGTGACGAGAAGAATATTCATGTGTCGCCAGCAGGGGTGGCTATATTCGTGACCATGATGGGCTGGCCGGTGGCGAGCGATTTCTCGATGGCGAAGACTGTACGCATCGTGGCGAGCATGTCGCTTGCGCTTGCGATGGGGGCTTCGTGGCCGCGCACGGCGCGGCCAAAATGCTTTAGTTCCTCGGTATAGCCGAGATCACGGCTTGCCGTGTTGAACTTCCTAGAGCCGCGTTTGCCGTGTAGCTGGGTGCGGCGGAAATCGGTGGTGACTGTAGCGTTGCCCTGCCAAAAAAGCTCGAGGCTTTCACGTGCGAGTGAACGGCTGCCTGTGGCAGCATAGGTTAGTTCCCCTACCGAGCCGTCGGTGAATTTAATGGTGGCGACGATATTATCGTTATTGACTGTACTTGCGTCATTGCCCGAAACGCGCTCGGCATATACACGCATAGGATCAGCGGCAGAGAGATATTGCATAAGATCGACGAAATGACTCATCTCGCCGACCACGCGGCTCCGCCCCTGTTCCGACGCATGCACCCAATGGTTTGACGGCACGAAGCCAGCATTGATCCGATAGGCCATCACCAGCGGCTCGTTGCGGCCAGAGAGCGCGCGCTTGAGGCGTGCCGTATGGCTGGAGTGACGCCGGTTATGGCCAACCATGACGGTGAGTCCCTCCGCCGCTGCAAGCGCTGCTTCGATGCGTGCGAGTTCCTCCGTCGTGATACAGAGCGGTTTCTCCACCAACACACTCTTGTTCCTCTCGATAGCAGCGATTACCAGTTCGGCGTGATCAGCATGAGGAGTGAGCACAATCACCGCGTTGATCTCGTCGTCATCTAGGAGTGCCGAGGTATCCGTAGTAGCAGTTTCGAAGCCGTATTTCTGCGCCGCGTTCTGGGAACTAACACCACCTTGTGTCGCGAGGCTTCTGAGCTTGAATGCTGAAATGGTGCTGAGTGCTGGCAGGAGGGAAGAACGACCAAAAAGCCCGGCACCGATCACACCGAGCCCCATTACGCCGTCCCAAGACGATGGCGCGCCGATAGCGATATCGCTTACGGTCGATGTATCTTTGGTATATTCAAAGGCCACCGCAATCGTACCGGTGAGCATGCCCTGGCCAAGCTTCTCATAGAGTGTGGCGGCTTCGGCTATAGGAATGCGATGGGTGATGAAGGGTGAGACGTCCATCAGTCCGGCGGCGAGGAGGCGGAGGTATTCGGCAAGGTTGCGATTCTGGGTCCAGCGCACCAGGTCGATGGGGAAGTCAATGCCGCCCTCTTCGTATTGCGGCACGAGAAAGCCTGGTCCCCCTGCTTTGGAAACTACGATCTCGATCTCCTTTTCCCAAAGCTGTTGGCGGTCGGGGTGGATATCGGTGACACCGACGATAACGATGCGCCCACTCACCCGGCAGGCCTCTGCCGCTGCCGTCAGTGGCCCGCTGCCCTCGCTTGCCGCGGTGATGATCACCGCATCGGCGCCTGAGCCGTCACTAACTCCAACAACTGCTTGAGCGAAAGCGTCGGCGTCGGTAACGGCGATCTCCGCGCCATGCTTGCGCGCGAGTGCACACTTGCTCTCGTCCGGGTCCATGCCAATGACGATGCAGCCGTACGCGCGCAGAAACTGAACCGTGAGTAGACCGAGCAGTCCCAGGCCGACCACGCCGACCCGCGCGCCAAAGCCGAGTTCGGCCAAACGCACGCCATGCAGCGCGATAATAGCGATTTGGCCGAACGCGGCCTGTTCCGGTGCCACGCCCTCGGGGATCGTGGCCGCCAGATTCTCTGCTACCGTAATGTATTCCGCGTGATTTGCCCCAGCCGCGCCAATGCAGGCAACCTGGTCGCCTGGTGAAAAGCGTGTTACGTCTTCAGCGCATTCTACCACCAGACCAGCGGAGCTGTAGCCAAGCTTGGTCGGCGTCTCGAGGCGGCCCTTGGCTTCACGGAAGGTAGAAGAGACACCTTCAGTGCGGGCCTTTTCGATCACTCGTTTGACAAGATCGGGCCTTGCACGCGCTTTACCCAAGAGGGTCTTTTTGCCGAGCTCGACGATCGAGCGCTCAGTTCCGAGGCTGACGATAGAAGAGAGGTTCTTCACTAAGATCGTGCCCGAGCGGCAGGCTGGCATCGGTACCTCGAGTACAGATACCTCGCCGGTGCGGTAGTTCTGTACCACCTGTTTCATGAATCCACTGGTTCCTCGGATAGTAAGGTCGCTTCGCTGGTCCAGCGTGTAAGCTCGTTGATGATGAACACTGCCTCTGTGCTGGCGATGATTTCGCCAAAGGGAATTGGAGCGGGCGCGCCGTCTGTGACGCATTTCAAGAAGGCAAGTATGCAAGCCGCGTTACCTTTATTTTGAGTCTTAGCGCGCTCGGTCGAAAAATCTGGCCAGCCATGACCTGTAAGTATCCGAAAATCATCGAGGAGCAACGAGCGTCCGCTGGTATGAATTTCAAGGCGCTCCTTGGGTACGTTGCCATGGCCTTGCGTCACATAATGGATTGATGCCGCTGAGCCGTCCGCAAATTGCAGAGTAGCCGAAACGCCGTCATCGCCGGTAATACCAGAGATGGGAACGGCCTTGATCGAGACAAGCTCTTTGCCAATGAGATGACAGGCAAGATCGGTGAAATGGCATACCTCGCCGATGATGCGTCCGCCACCGACGTCCGGTTTGAGCATCCAATGGTTTTCGGACAGATGGCCAGCATTGACCGTATAGATGAGAGATTTTGCCGCGTCATGGCTTGCAAGTAAGTCGCGTAACTTAACGATAAGCGGCGCGAAACGGCGGTTATAGCCGATCAATAGTCGTGCGTCGTTTTTACCATGCGCTTCGACAATCATCGCGAGTTGTTCTCGGGTGATCGCCAGTGGCTTCTCAACAAAGACGTTCTTACCGGCGTGAAGCGCACGTGCGGCGAGGTCGGCATGGCTATCATGCCGGGTGGCGATGACAACACTATTTATCGCGTCGTTAGCAAAGATTTCATCCGCTTCGGTTGTGAGCTTCTCGAAACCGTATTTTTGTGCGAGCTTGGCCAATTCGGGGCGACCGCTCGACAACAAGGTATGCATCCTGGCGCCAGCCTGTTGCATTGCCGGTATAAGGGCGTGGTTAGCGTAATTGCCGGCGCCAATCAGCGCTATTGCAGGCTGAGCGCTGTCGTGGTGCACTGGCTTTGAGACAATGACAGTCTTGATTTGCCGTGTAACTGAATCCGCCTCAGCATAGTCAAGGACGATGCCAAGAGAGGACTCGCCGCTGACCAACAGGTCAAAGGCTTTTGCTGCTTCATGGAAGGGAAAACGATGGGAGACCAGCGCTTCTGTCGTTAGTTTACCCTCGGCCATGAGATTGAGCACAGCGGTGAAATTGCGTTGCTCGGTCCAGCGCACGAAGCCGGCCGGGTAATCCCGTCCGCCCTCTTCGTAATCAGGGTCGTAGCGCCCAGGGCCGTATGAGCAGGAAACCTGAAAACTTAGCTCCTTAGCATAAAAATCATCGCGACGCAGATTGAGGCCAGTGACGCCTATCAGCACGATGCGACCCCGCTTACGGCACATCGAAGCGGCGAGGTGTATCGGTTCGTTACTCTCCGTCGCTGCAGTGATGAGCACCGCGTCGATGCCAGCGCCGTGAGAGAACTCGCTGGCGCGCTGGAGGACTGCCTCGCCGTTGCTCTCGGTCAGCACCTCGATGTCGAACTCACGTCCCAAAGAGGCGCGGCTTTCGTTTGGCTCGATGGCAAGTACTTGGCAGCCATGGGCGCGGAGGATCTGCACCGTTAGGAGACCGACGAGGCCGAGGCCGATGACAACGAAACGCTCGCCCAGTGTTGGCATCGAGAGACGCACACCCTGCAGGGCGATGGAACTGAGCACGGTAAAAGCTGCTGCGTCGTCCTCTACACCCGCGGGCACTTCGGCGCAAAGATGTTTAGGGACGGAAACGATCTCCGAATGATTGCCGTTGCAGGCGACGCGCATGCCGGGGCGGAACTCTCTGACATCCGAGCCGGTAGCGATTACAGTGCCGATGCTACAATAGCCGAGGGGGTACCAACGCTCGAGCCTATCTTTGACCGATCGCATGGTCTGGCGCACACCCTGGGAGCGCATCCGGTCGATCACTTTTTTTACATTGCTTGGCCGTTGGCGTGCCTTCGACACTAGACTTGCCCCGGCAAACTCAGTAATGGTGCGTTCGGTGCCTGACGAGATCACTGAGCGTCGGGTCGCTATCAATAACTGGCCGGGCTTGACCAGCGGCGCTGGCACCTCGGCGAGTTCAATGCCACCGGTACGGTAATTCTGTATGAGCTGTCTCATTTTGAGCCGGGCGGCGTCTCCGGTACTTTTTGTTGACGTCTGCAATACGTTGCCTTGATTCCCAGGTCAATAGCGCCGCATCACACGCTGGTAAACGGTAGCATGCGCCGCAGCCGCGCCAGCGACAGTATAGGGCGGAGTAATCGCGTCTCGCACTTTTGCCGCCACCTGCTGGCGGAAAACTGTATCCTCAATCATTCGACGAATTGCTGCTGCCAGCGCGGGGCTGTTGTCGGGTGGCACGATAAGACCGTTCTCACCATCGGCAACCACGTCGCGCACGAAGCCGACATCAGTCGCCACCGGTGGGAGAGCGCAGGCCATGGCTTCAAGCAGTACCATTGGTCCGCTTTCCGAGCGTGAGCACATGATGAAGATGTCATAGTTCGGCAATAGCGCTGCTACGTCGTCCACGGCTCCTAGAAAGGCTATGCGCTTCTCAAGCCCGTAGCGTCTAATTGCTGCTTCGAGTTCGCTATAATAGTCCATCGCCGTCTCGAGTTTTGCGCCTGCGATGTCGAGTCGCCACGGCACACCGAGGTCTCCAAGCGTACCGAGCGCGGAGATCAGATCGTGGTAGCCCTTCAGTGGATTCACATTGCCCACCACTATGAGCCGTAGTTCGCTTTCTCTCGTACGCAGCTCGCCGGACGGTTTGAACCTGTTAAGATCGACCGGTGGACACAGCAAGGCCGTTACTTCCTTGTTGTAGTCGCGGTGAAAGGCTTGCACATTACGGCTTGAATAGACGCGCATAGTTGCAAGCGGTGCGAGAAATTTGGTGACAAAGACGCAGAAGTTTCTAGGTAGGGCCATATCGTTGAAATGCCAAACCACGGGCCGGCCCGCGAGTCGCGCTGCGACTACCGCCTGAAAAGCAAAAAGCGAGTTGGCGTGAACCAAATCAACTCGGTTTTTGCGAAAGAGTTGCATCAGGCCCCACACTTCGATGGGAAAGCACAGCAGATAGCGCAATATACTCGCTATTTTACCTCGCCTCCTAAGGCGCGAGAGGGAGAGTGTGGCTGAGCGAAAGCCATGCGCCGCCAGATAATCAGGTAGTTCACTTCCCATCGGTGGAAAGATAGGAAGCGTATCCCAGCCCTTTTGCCTGAGTACGGTTCCTACTTGCACTGCGCGGCGCTGCGGACCGCCAATGCGACCATCTACTAGGACGCTGGCGACAAGGCGCTGCTTGGAATTTCCCATTGCGCTGCTATCGGCCATTTAGGGCAGGGACGTCAGGCGTCTCTCCAGCTCATGCGCGGCATGATCCGCCTTGGGTCGATCTTGTCCTTATACTGTGCGACGCGCTGTATCATCTCTGCCAGCACTTCGTCGCTCATCAAATGGGGTCTCAAGCCGAGCTCAAGTAATCCAGAATGCTTGACGTTGAAGTAATGATCCTCGGACTCTTTCCTCGGATTCTCTATCGCTTTGATCTTAACGCCCAAACCCATCTCGTTGCCAACTCGTTGAACCATTTCCGCCAAATCGTTAATCGAGAACACTTCCGTGAACTGATTAAGAATGCGGAGCTCGCCCTCTTCGGGTGGGTTGTTCATGGCAAGCTCGACGCATTGCAGCGTATCCAGGAGGTTGAGGAAGCCTTTGCGCTGCCCACCAGACCCGTAGACTGTGAGTGGAATACCCGAAACTGCTTGCACCATGAAGCGGTTGAGTACCGTGCCGAACACGTCATCGTAATGGAAGTTCGGAAGAAGGCGCGCATCCATATCTGTCTCCGGCGTGGAAAGGCCATAGACCGGTCCCTGCATCAAATCGGTTGCACGGATTCCATAGATTCGGGCGTAAAACCAGAGGAGGTCTGTATCCATCACTTTGGTGGTGTGATAGAGGCTTCCAGGTGTGCGCGGATAAAGAAATTTTTGCGTGCGACCATTATGGTTGACATCAAGCCAGCCTTCCTCAATGTCGATATTGGGCGTGCCATATTCACCCATAGTGCCAAGTTTGACGATATGGCAGTTCGGCGCGTGCTCCTTCACCGCCCAAATTAGGTTAAAGGTCGAGCCAAGATTGTTATGGAGCGTGAGCGATGCTTCCTTGTAGCCGAGCATGGAATAGGGTGCAGAGGGCTGCTCAGCGTAGTGAATGATGCAATCCGGTTGAAGTTCTTCAACCAGTTTGGCGAGGCGCTCAAAATCGGTGCAGTCACCAATCTCGACGCGGATCCGCGTATTGGAAACCGCGTTCCAGATTTCCGCACGTTCCTCAAGGTCAGGATTGGGTAGTAAGGCATCCGCATTCAAAGCGCGCGCAGCGTCGCGGCGGAAATAATTGTCGAATACTGTGATATCGTGGCCCTTATGGGCAAACGCCATGGCGGTGGGCCAGCCGAGATAACCGTCCCCGCCGAGAATGAAAATTCGCAAGTTTTGATACGCCCCTGATTCTGAATCTAATTCTCGCGCTATGTTTGTCGATTGTCTACGGTCCTTCAAGTATATTTGCGAGGGTATAAGAAGTTGGCCCGCTCCTTAGGCAACATGATGTAAGCGAATGTGCGGAATTTTTGGTCGCGTTAACTATGAGAAGCCGCTCTCCGAGCGCGACGTCGAATCCTGCCGCGTAGCGTCGTTGGCGCTGCGCCATCGCGGCCCCGACGCTGGTGGCGAATGGTATGTCGCGCAAACCTATATGGGTCAGCGCCGTCTCGCCATCATTGATCTCTCCGACGCGGCAAATCAACCCTTCCAGGACCAAACAGGGCGCTACACTCTGACCTATAACGGCGAAATTTATAATTATCTTGAGCTCCGCCATGAACTCGAAGCGGAAGGAGTTCGCTTTCGCACTGAGAGCGACACGGAAGTTTTGCTTGCTGCCTGGATTCGCTGGGGCGAGGCCGCCCTCCAGCGGTTCGACGGCATGTTTGCCATCGCGATCCATGACCGTGAAAAGAATCGCCACACTTTGATCCGCGACCCGCTTGGCCAAAAGCCGCTCTACTACGCCGCGAATAAGGAGGGTGTGATTTATGCCTCAGAGCTGCGTAGCTTGCTCGCGCTCCCCGAGCTGCCTTGGAAACTCGACAAGGCTGCTTTTGCTCGCTTCCTTATGGCCGGCTATTACGGCTGGAACGAAACACCAGTCGCTGGCATTCACAAACTTCTGCCGGGTTGCTTGCTAACCATCGAGAACGGTCAGGCTACGGAGAGACGTTATTGGGATTCACTTCCTGGTGATAGTGCGGCGCGCATGGACACAGACGAGGCAGTGGCCGAGTTTATCCGCCTGTTCGACCGATCTTGTGAAATCGCCATGCGCTCGGACGTGCCCTATGGCGTGTTTCTCAGCGGCGGCATTGATAGCTCGCTTATTCTTAACGCCTGCCGAAAGGCAGACCGCGAGGTACGTGCTTTTAGTGTTGCCATGAGTGAGGTGGATTTCGACGAAAGTGCGAAGGCACGGTTGGTGATCAAGACCCTCGGCGGCGGTGCTCATGATCTGTTCACCCTGGACGCAGAAGACATTTCTCAGTCGATCGACGACGTGTTTACCAATAGCGACGAGCCCCATGCTGATCCAGGTTTTGTCAATACCCTTTTCCTTGCGCGCGCCTGTCGCCCCCATGTCACGGTCGCGCTCGCTGGTGACGGGGGCGATGAGCTCTTTGCTGGCTACGCGCCGTTCCAGGGTCTTGGCCCGGTGCCCTGGCTAAACGCCGTGCCCGCACCGCTCATAAATCTTTTTAAGAGCGCTGCAGCTTTCACGCGGCAATCCGACGGCTATATGAGCTTCTTGTTCAAGCTCAAGGCCTATCTCCAGGGCTTCCCAGCGCCGGATGATTTGCGCTACGCCCTCTGGCTCGCAACTGATGAGCTTTCCACGCTTGCGAAGGTCTGTCCTGCTCTGCCGCAAGATTTTTTTGTTCGCTCAGGCGGTGCAGGCACCATCTTCGAAACCACCACCGAAGCAATGCGCCCAGTTCGAGGGCGCAGTCAGCAGCAGATGCTTCTGTATTACTATCAGAAGCTCTTTCTGCCGGAATTTGTCTGCATGCATACTGACCGTGCGGCGATGCAGGTGAGCATGGAAGTGCGCGCTCCCTTCCTTTCACTGCCATTGATCAAATTTGCCAACACCCTGCCTGATGATCTCAAACTCCGTGGTGGCACTCTCAAATGGCTTTTGCGCAAAGCCGCTGAGCGGGTTGATCTACCCACCGAGATCTGCAGTCAAGAGAAACAGGGCTTCACTTTTCCTCTAGCCCGCTGGCTCAAAAGTACCCTTCGTGAGAAAATGATTGACCTTCTTGCAGAGCACGCCCTACCCGGGGGTCTGGTCGACTCCGCCACGGTTCGGCATCTCAGCGACGCTCACCTATCGGGCCAACAAAACAATTATCGCCTCCTCTATGGTCTTATGGCTTTCCAGGCCTGGCGGAAGCAATTTCCGCAGGTTGATATTTCATAAAACGCTAGCCTCATAACGCATTAATCCAAAAATATTCATCGGCAGGGACAGTCCCTAATACTCAGCAATAGTTATACGGCAGACTGGTTGCTAATGGCGCTGGCCTGGGATTTTCGGGTGAGAGTGCGGAGCACGCCTAAACTCGCTCCCAAGGAGATAACGAGAGTGAAGTAGATATTTAGGGTGATGGCAGGGAGGAGAAACCATGCCTCTCGTTTGAGGACGAAGGCAAAGAGACCGCAATAGCCGTAGAGATAGAAGGCGAAGAGGAGAAGTGCCGCGACGGCAGAGACCCAATTGCCTGTCTCGGTAATCTGTAGAAAGGGAAGAGGGGCAAGGATAGCTGCGCCTAAAAGACTTGCGCTGCAGAGTCCGGTTTCTGCGGAGGTAACGCCGCCGGATTCAAATTTACGGCGGACCAACAAGATCTCCATCCAGAGAGCGACACGAAAGAAATAGGTGTGGGTCAGTTTCTTGAGGCCAGGGAACTCATGTTTGACGGCAATGGTGGGGTCAAGCACAAGCTTGAAATTCTCGCACAGCCGATAGCCGAGCTCTTCGTTCTCGTAATCCATTCCCCAGCTGAGGGTCTCGTTGAAGCCGCCGACTGCATGGAAGACCTTGGCGCGGATGCCTGCGCGGGCGGAATCGAACACTTCGTAATTGGTAACTCCCTTGCGGGTAAAGAAATAGTTATTGAGAAGCGCTTTATAGAGCGGTACCCAGCCCTTATTCAGTGGCCGCACATCATAAATGCCGACCACCGCGTCAGCGAATGCAATCCGTTTGCGGAAATTGGCCAACGCGTCCGGTAGCATGGCCGTATCGCTGTCAAGAAAAAACAGAAACTCGCCACGGGCTTCGCGTGCGCCGGCATTGCGCGCCTTGGCCGGACCGCCATTCTTTTGCTGGCACAGTACCTTGATACTCTCTGGGTTGGCGGCCGCTATAACTTCAACAAGATCCGGTGAACGGTCCGTTGAGGCATCGTCGACGACAATTACTTCGACCGACCGGTCTCCAGTATCTAGAACGCTTTGGATGCAGCGCTCGATGGTGGTGGAAGAATTATAGGACGGGATCACGACTGAGATCAGTCCGCCGTTCGAATCTTTGCTTGTCGGTGTTCGATCAGTCACGGCCGATATTTCGCAGGGCAGAGGTCGCCAGCTTGGGATACGTGGAGGCGTTCCACACTACATTTGCCGCCAACGCACATTCGAAGCTGCATTTGCATTTTGTGTCACGTATCCATTTTCGCGTCTCTACGCCCGCATCACTTTTAAGGATTGCTGGCAAGTTATAGTTCGTATCGCGCACATTACCCATGGAACGGTCGAGCAATTCACAGGGGTGCACATTACCGGTCTCAGAAATTACCACCAGTTTGCGCCCGGCGACACAGGGAGTGACGAATTCATCGTGGAACACGGTACGGATCAGGTTCTGTCGCGAAACATCTCGCACGCCACGGAACAGAGGATAGAGAAAGCGGCTCTCCTTAGTACGGCGGATCGATTCAAGATACTCGTTGACTTCTCGGTATTTAGCTTCCGTCTCGGTCTTTAACGCCGGGTCCTTGATTTCGCCTCGCGCGAAGGTGATTGATAAATTGTCATAGTGAAAGTTTTCGTCAAGGTACCGCATGGTCTCAAGAATTTTGCTCTCACTCTTCGCGGTGTAGACTGAGTTGGCATCAAGCACGAGATTGGGGAAGCGTTTTCGTAAATGGCTAATTGCCTCATAGCTCTTGACGATCTTGGCGTAGGAGCCAGGCAGGGAGCGCGCTTCGTCATGATCGTCTCCGATGCCATCTATCGAGAAGGTAAGGCGCAGGAAGGTGTCTGGATTGCGAGGCAGCACTTTCTCAAGATAGGTGACCATGCGATCGGTCAAGGAGGCGTTGGTCGGTATCGACAGATAGCGCACGGAGCAATTGTCTATGAAATGCTGGGTCAACTCAGCCATATCCTTGCGCAGGAATGGCTCGCCCCCAGTCAGTGAGAGTTGTAGCACCGGGCCAATGGATTTCGACAGTTTTTCGATTTCCTCGAGAGTGAGCTCGTCAGGTTTCCGGCCCTGCTCGATTTCGGCATAGTAGAAGCAGAACTTGCAGCGAAAATTGCATCGGTTGGTGACATAAAAAATAAGATAACCGACTTTAGTCGGATCAGCGTAACTGCGGAAAGATTGGCCAAATTTGGCTATGTTCATAAACAATTTTACCGTCAGCGTGAGTGGTCCGGCAATATTCCACGGCCAGACAAATTCTTGATCAAATTAGTAATTTATTCAAATTTTTTCGCCTTGTTTTATATCTGATACCGCTTGAGAACGGTATGAAAATCCACCGCTGAACCAAAGCGGCATCATCTAGTATGCTCGAGACGTCGAGAGTTCAGCCATGGCGGTGCTTAGATTGACCACCGTGAATGCAAGTTTTACAAGAGCGACAAGATACAATTAGAAGTATTGGAAACCATGCAACGATCCGAGCGGCACGATCTTTATGCGGCTCAGCTTGCCGGCGCCATTCCTCGGGCGTTAACGGCGCTGGATCGTGACCCGTTCTCGCTCACCTTTGGCTGTTTTGATCGTGAATATTGGTCTTGGGCGACCAAGGATTTCGGCAACATCGATTTACAGCGCACCATTTATCCGCTGACGTTCATCTATTTAAGCAAGTTTCCGGGAAATCGCTGGCACCGGGAGCCCAGGCTGAGGGACTGGATACTCGCCGCTTTAGCACATTGCGAGCACGTTCAGTATAAAAATGGGTCGTTCGACCATCACTATCCCAATGAGTCCAGTTTTGTAGGCGTGGCCTTTCCGCTGGCCGAGATTGGGCTTGCATTTATGATGCTCGACGAGGCCGGTACGCTCCTAGATGCAGAACGGGGTCGTTGGCTGAATTTATTTTCGCGTTGTGCCGATTTTTTGTGCCGGGTTGACGAGACCCACGGATTTATCTCTAACCATCGCCTCGGTGCGGTTTGCGGTTTACATATTGCATCTCACCTGACAGGTGAGATGCGTTTCAAACGGCGTGGCGATGAAATTTTGGCAACGGTTGTCGACAAAGCGTCGCCAGAAGGCTGGCTACTTGAATATACTGGCGCTGATCCCGGTTACCAGACGCTTGATATCAATTTCATGGCGCATTATTTCCGTTTGAGCGGGGACCAGAATTTTCTTGAAAAGCTGGTGCTGCCGTCGCTGGAGTTTCTTATATACTTTTTTCACACTGACGGATCGGTTGGTGGTGAATATGGCAGTCGTAATTGCCCGCTCTACTATCCCGGGGGTTTCGAGGCCTTCGCGCCACATTCGGGAGCCGCCGAGACCATGGCACGGCTTGGCGCTAAGGCAATTTTAGAAGGTGGCTCGGCAAATTTGCACGGCCATGACATACGAAATTTTGTTCCCATGATGTCGAGCTATACATTGGCAATGAAGGCGAGCGGCGAGGAACAATCGACCGCCGATGCACTGCCGCCACCTTTCGAGCGCCATTTCGAACGTTATTGGCCGGATGCCGGCCTATATGTACGCTCTGATGCCACTCACTATACGGTTGTTGGCTGTTCTAAGGGTGGGGTCGTCAAATTCTTTAATAAGACAAATAGTGGCCTCGTGGGCGCTCACTCTGGATACCTTTTGGAGGCTGAAGATGGCAAGTTTTGGAGCAACCAGTTTCATGAGAAGAACCCAGTCAGCGGGCTAGACGACTGCGCTGACGGCGAGGTCAAGCCTAAATTGGAGCGTAGTTTCAGCGTTGAGTCACGATTCTTCAAGGTAATGCCGTTGCGCGTCTTCACGCCGCTTCGTTTCTTGCTGTTTAGGATTTTCGTTCTGATTCTCGGGCGCAATCTAGCAATTAATAATTGGGTCAAACGCAATATAATTACAGAATTAGTCATCCACCGGCGTAAACCATCTGTGATGCGTATACAGCGTGAATTTACTTTCACAAGTGACAGCGTCCAAATCCGAGACAGGCTGGAGGGGATGGAGCGTGTTCGCGCCCGTCGCCTGCGCGCCGCTGATATTTTCACCACGATCTATATGGGGTCGTCTAAATATTATCGCAATATGGAAGTGTTGCGCGATGAGTTGAGTCGACACAATTTAATGGACTTGATTCGGGCGTCTGGTGGCAGACTTACTTATCATTTGGATTCGACCGGATTGATCCTAATTGAGAAAAGCGACAAGGACGGAAAACGATAGTGAATCTGGTAGCCGAGCTAGGCGTCGAGTTATTTTTTGGCAGTGATGAAAAAGAAATTACCAATCGGATTTTGGCCATCCGCGTTGCGGCGCTTATAGCCCGCGTCAAATGGCCAGTTGAAACCGCAGGATAGAATGTCAACTTCGCCGAATTGTGAAAAAAGATCCTTTATACCGCGCCTGGAATAGCTGCGCATCACGGGCACACCAAAGGCTTCGACCAGCATGGTCCCGAGTATGCCCTCTAAACTGCATTTTTCGGCCAGACCCAGCAGAGAGCACTTGCGTCCGCTTACAATGTCGCAGAATCCCTGGAAGCCACGTAAGACATAGGCACCGAGCAATTTAGGCGAGGCTGTGCGGTAGAGATATACATAGCAAGTGCCACCGGGCTTGAGGGTGCGATAGACCTCTGCGACTGCGCCTTCGGTATCGCTTACATGGTGTAGTACACCCATCGAATAGACACATTCCAACGAATTGTCATTGAAAGGAAGCGCAAGCGCGTCACCGTCTCGAAATTCAGGGAGGATGTTGAGTCTGGGCGTCACTTCCTCAGCCGCTTGGCGGGCCGCGGTCAAGCTTAGGTCCGAGGTGTCTAGTCCAATGTAAGTGGCACTCGTATCGATGTTCTGACAGGCGGTCAAGGCGTCTGTGCCCTGACCGCACCCGACTTCCACGATATGTTTGTGCGCGCCGGTTATCCTTGCGAGTTGGTGCAGTATGAAGGGCTCCTTGGAGTACCGCAGTCGCGCACGGTGTTCATAATTCAATTGCCCATCGCACGGCCAATTGTTCCAAAATCGCCTTGTCGCTTCCGAAATCTCGGCGCTTTCCATTTTGAGTCCTGATATTAACGCTAATTTTCAAATTTTGCGTCTCATAGCATGAAAATGAAGCCCGCGCATTGCGCACCTGTAATCACCCTGTTGCTAGTGTCGGCGCAATTGGCCAGTATTCATTATAATTATTCGCCCGTGATGCATTCCGTACAATCGGGCCAAGCAGTGGTTTTTTAACATGATCAAATATACCGTAATTGCCCCGGTTTATTGCGAGGAAGAGAGCTTGAGCGAACTCGTGGATCGGGTCTCCGATACATTTGCAAAAATGGGTGAAGAGGGAGCGTTCGAACTGTTGATCGTCGATGATGGCTCGACCGATAAAACCGCCGCAGTCATTCGCCAACTGCAGAGCGGGCGACCCTATTTGAGGGCGGTGACGCTGAGGCGGAATTGTGGGAAGTCAATGGCGTTGATGGCGGGTTTCGAGAAGGCCGAGGGCGAACTGATCTTCACTATGGACGGGGACTTGCAGGACAATCCTGAAGACATGCCTGAATTGCTAAGGAAGCTTGATGAGGGCTTTGACATGGTGAGCGGATGGCGTCTCCGCCGCCAGGATCAGTTAATCCGTAGGCTCGGCTCGTGGTTGTTCAATCGCGCTGTGGTTTGGACGACGGGGTTGAAACTACATGATTTGAATTGCGGCTTTAAACTATACCGTAAAGAAGTGGTTAAGGTGCTGTGTGTGTTTGGCCAATACCATCGCTATATCCCGCTTCAGGCCCATCTCATTGGATTTCGGGTTTCGGAAGCCAGAATCGGCAACAGCCCACGAAAATACGGAAAATCCAAATATAGATCATTCCGCTATCAGGCTCTCTTTGATCTGCTTTCGATACTTTTCACATATAAATATGGATTGAACCCGTTGCACTTCTTTGGAGTCATCGGGCTTATGTTGATTTTTCCGGGATTGGGCTGCCTCGCCTATCTGGTGGTTGAGCATATTCTCTATTGGGCGGATATGGCAGAGGGTCAGCAATTGCTCAACCGACCGCTGTTGTCGCTCTCTCTTTCGGTCCTCATCATGGGGATCATTATTTTTCTTACCGGATTTGTATGCGATTTCATTCTACACCATCAGATCCGCCGCAATATTCGCCACATAGTCGACCTCAACATAGCTAGCGTGACGGAGGTTGATCATGAGGAGTTGCACAAGGTCCGCATTGCTGCCGGCAGTGGCAGGAAAAAGTAACGTAGTATCTGCCAAGCTGATTAAACGGTCGTCCTATCTTTCACTCAGATACTCAGATAGCAAACTAATATTTATCAAGCAGCCTTGCGGAACAGGCTCAGGCGTTCTTGGTCTTTTTTCGCCATCGTGGAGAAGGAAAAATTCTTAAAATAATTTTTTACAATTGATGAAGTATACATCTCCCGGAGCGGGGCAAATTGATAAAATAGAAAGGATTAGAGGATAAACAATCAAATTGCGGTACTTGCTGTCTACTAAAGCCGTTGCTTAAATCATAATCAATAACGAGCCAGAGTCTCATTTATTGAACTTGGTCAACTGTTTCAATCGTCTCGATAGCAGATATTAACATCTAAGAAAAAATAGCAGTAAACGTATGAGAAAAATTCTTGGTTTAAGAGGCATTTATTATGCAATTGTAATATTTCCAATCATTGCTCTTGTCTTCGGATATTTTTACGGCATCGTTTCTCATCGAAGAAATTTTTTCCCGTACCCAAACTTTGAATCACTGTATATCGCTGTCTTCCAAGATTACAATGCTGAGCAATTGCACGAGCGAGCGCATATCGAACTGTTAAAAGAGTCCGCAGATTTCGATTTTGAAGGCCCGGTCGAGCTGGCTAAATTCGTGTCAGACGGACGGGTAATAGAATCACTTACCGTCCCCGTTTTGATGCGTGAGATCGATATTGCTGCCCTCGTTGAATTCGGATTGCCAGTGATTAATGGCTCAGGTGGCGGGGTGTGTTCCTCAAAAAATCTACTCGTTCTATTTGGCAGCGAGGGCAATGGTATTTTGGTTGAATTAGATTCACTGCTTGTCGCTGGACACGTAACGCTTGGTGACAAGAAGAATAAGCTAGGCGGTACGTTTTATCGTGTTAATGACGTGACATTCGATCGCTCGGATAACCCAAAATATGCCTATATCGCCTATCAGATCGTTCATCCGGACATGTCCGATACCGCGGTTTTCTATCGAACGTTGGTAGCCAGAATTGATCTGCATAATTTTCAGGATTCTTCCCTGACTAATATCTGGTCGAGCAAGCGGACCGCGCTCAATGTTGCCGGAAGGCTTGCGATCCTCGATAACGAACGACTCCTAGTCACCTTCAGCGATTCGGAGCCTTATGGCGAGCGTCAGGAAAACGGAATGTTCCGTCCAGAAGACCCCGATCGGTTGGAGGGTAAAGTCGTGCTTGTGAATTTGTTGACCGGCGAGAACAATATTTACTCTAGCGGCCATCGCAATCCGCAAGGCCTGTTTGTGACGCGTGAAGGCGATGTTTTTGAAACAGAGCACGGGCCCAAGGGTGGTGATGAGCTTAACCTGATTTTGCAAGGAGAGAACTACGGTTGGCCCCATGAATCCCATGGTGTCGATTACGGGAGTTATGGCTGGAAGCATGGGAGTCCTGGGCGGCATGACAATTTTCACCGGCCGATTTTCGCCTGGGTGCCATCAATCGCCATTTCAAACCTGCTGAAGGTGGAAAATTTCCACACTTCCTGGGCCGGCGACCTCTTGATTGCTAGCCTCAAGGCACAATCTCTGTTTAGGTTGAGACTAGACACCAGACAAAGTGTAGAATTCGTAGAACAAATTTGGATCGGCTCCAGAATTCGTGACCTTGAGGAAATAGACGGATCTCGCTTCGCCCTGTGGACGGATGATTCGAAACTCATCCTGCTCTCGGTTGCGGAGAAATTCCTAGCAGGGGATAAGCGCACCTATACCGCGGTCCATGGAAACACGTTGAAGCCCTGCCTTACTTGTCACCATTACGGAATTACCAATGAAACGCATCTGGCACCATCTTTGAACATGATTCTGTCCAAAGATATCGCTACGGACGATTTCACCTATAGCGAAGCGTTGGCAGAGTTGGAGGGGAAATGGACGCCGGAATTGTTAAAGGCCTTCATCATGGACCCGCAAGCGTTGGCTCCAGGCTCTACTATGAGTTACAGGGTTGAAGATGAGGCGCAAGCTAATGAGATTGTAGAGCGAATGGTCAAGGTCGACAAAATGGGCCAGTGACGGTCAGCGGCCCGGAAGTTCGAATGTGAGGACGGTGCGAGCCACACCTCGCTTGTTCTTTTTTTGACCGGCGGCGTATAGGGTGGCGCCACGTCCTGCTGGGCGTGATGCCTGTTCTTGCCAGGGCACTGGGATGGGGTATCTGGATTATTCAGGACTTCGAAGCCTTCAAGAGGCAATTTCTCGGTAATTACGCCGAGCGCGAGGATCACTTCAGGCCCATCACATTGGATTCCGGGTTTCGGAGGCCAGAATCGGCAATAGCCCGCGAAAATACCGAAAATCTAAATATAGATGCTTCCGCTGTTAGGGCCTTTTCTGTCTACTTTCGATACTTTTCACATATAAATATGGATTTTCCATTTCGTCCATAACCTCCGGTTTGAGTTCATCCAGCGTTGTTTACAATTCATGCTTTTCCATAGTGTGGGAACCCCCTCTTCAAATATGTCTTGGTGAAAGAGGGTCCGGAAAGGGTGGTGTTAGATACTTCAATTATGGAGGTGCACAATATAGTCTCGTCAAATGGTACCAATCGTCTTCAATCTGAACGTCCGCAGCAGGTGAAAAAGTTTCTTGGCCGATTGAGCGCGCAACCGCCAATCCTTCATGTTGCGTTCATAGGTCTTCTATATACGATCATTGTTGCTATCACGATTGCTGAGAAGCGCCCTTGGTTCGACGAGGGTGGTTACGCGAATCCCGCCTATAATCTCTTGAATCATGGCCATCTGGGGATGCCCATTCTTTTATCCCAGCGTGAATTTTGGCCGAGTGTTGATTACTATACTTTTCACGCGCCGCCTCTATGGTTTCTGTTTCAGACGGCATGGTATGGATTGGTAGATTTCGGCGTATTTCAAATGCGTACCTTGTCGGCGGTTTTCGGCCTGATATTGGTGATCTCCCTCTATTTGTTCACTCGGCGAATCACTTCAAATCATTGGGTTGGGCTGCTGGCCGCTATCATCGTCGCTACGGATTGCAATATCACGCACTGGGCTGGGGATGGGCGGATGGATGTGATGTGCGCGGCGCTTGGATTTTCTGCCATCGCTGCCTACGTGTGCCTCAGAGAGCGGCATTTTGGCATCGCGATAATTGTCAGCCAGGCACTGGTCGTCGCTAGCGGCCTTACCCATCCCGCCGGGATATTATATCTGATCGGAATGTTAGCCCTCGTTCTCTTTTTTGACCGCCGCCGCATAGGGCTGCGCCACATCCTGCTGGGCGTACTGCCTATTCTTGCTGGGGCACTGGGATGGGGTGTCTACATTATTCAGGACTTCGAAGCCTTCAGGACGCAATTTTTCGGTAATTACGCCGAGCGCGAGGACCGTTTTTTATCTGAGCCATTGGCGGAGTTTGGGCGGTACATCAGCCCAGCGTTCGGGCTCGACGAGCATGCCGAGGGCTTAGCGCGTCTAAAAGTTTTACAGCTTATAGCCTACTGGGGGGCAATCCTGGCCTTTCTGATGCTGCCCCGTGTGCGCTCAGAAATCCAGGTGGGTCCAATTTTTATGCTGTTGCTTATCACGTTGGTAGGCATGGCCATACTCTTGGGCGGCCCAGTGCTGCCCTATCTTGTCCATATCATTCCACTCTATGCCGCGATGTTGGCAGCGGTGATTTGGGTGGCGATACGCGGGACAAAGATGATCCGGTGGGTAGCGGTCATCTTCGTTGTTGTTCTTGTTGGTATCCAGGCAGGTGGTCCGGTGATGAAATATTTTCTTCAAAACAGTTATCGGACGGCTTATTTGCCGGCCGTTGAAAAAATCTCTGAATTGCGTCGGCCCGGCGATGTCATCATAGCAAGCTCAGAATTCGGCTTCGCATTCGGCTTTGAAGGCGAGGTAATCGATGATTTCAATCTCGGTACGCACCACGATTTTGTGGGCGATATCGTCGTCATCGGGCGCAATTATGACAAGATCCACAATGAGTTGGAGGTTGATCAACCTGAGCGTTTCAGATTGCTCGTAGAGCGGCTGAACGGCATGTATGACAAGGTATTCGACGGTTCAGAATATAAGATATACGTGCTTAGAAACCCGCATGTATCGTCGCACCCGAATTCCTGAACGGGACAAATCTGATTGCCAAATTACGTCCAAACCTCGCTGCGCCATGGGTGCGGGGCGCTAAAAGTAGGGAAAGACGGGCCACAGCGGCAACTCCGCGGAACATCATAAAAAGGTGAATGGAGGCCGATATGAGCGTTGAACTTGTGCCGCTGTTAATTGGTGGTGTGTCTACTGTTGGGCGGGGGGCAGTGTTGGAATCGGTAAACCCGGCCAATGGTAAGATTACGGCGCGATATAGCTCGGCGACCCCGAGTGATGTATCGGTCGCCGTTGCGACTGCAGGCAGGGCGGCGACCGATCCGGCCTGGCGTAATATGTTACCGCACCGCAGAGCGACTCTTCTGCAGGATATCGCCATGCGTATCGATAATGCGCAAGAAGCGCTGGCGCAGCTCCAAATGCGCGAGAACGGCAAGACTATCACCGAATGCCGTGCTCAGGCACAAGCATGCGCGGCTGTGTTCCGGTATTACGCCGCAGTCTGCGAAACCCAGGAGAGCGAGGTCACCACGCCGCGTGGTCCTTATGTCTCGTTGGTGGTGCACGAGCCGTTTGGAATCGTTGGCCTGATCACGCCGTGGAATTCGCCACTGACGATGGAAGCACAAAAGTTGGCGCCGGCACTTGCGGCCGGGAATGCGGTTCTGCTCAAACCTTCAGAAGTCACACCAGGCATCGGCCTCGCGCTGGGTGCCTTTTGCTGTGAAGCCGGTGTTCCCGATGGTGTCGTGAGTGTGGTTAGCGGCAGCGGTTCGTTAGCGGGTGATGCTATCGTGCGCCATCCAGAAGTACGAATGATTGCCTTCACCGGCGGCACTGAAACTGGTCGCGTCATCGCCCGCGCTGCAGCGGAGAAACTTATGCCCATCGCGCTGGAACTTGGCGGTAAGTCGCCCCATATTGTTTTCGCCGATGCTGATCTCGATGCCGCATGCGATTCTGTGACTGATGGGATATTCAGCTCAATGGGTCAGTCCTGTGTGTCGGGTTCCCGCCTGTTTGTTGAACGAAGCGTCTACGATCAAGTGGTGGAAGCCGTTGTTGCGCGACTGCAAACCTATCGCATCGGCCCACCAAACGAAGCGTCAACTGAGCTCGGTCCGCTTGCTAGTTTCACTCATCGTGACCGGGTCGAGGCCCTGGTCGAGAGCGGGCGTAACGAAGGCGGGCGCATACTTTGCGGTGGGGCGCGACCGGTGGGACTGGACCAGGGCGCTTATTATTTGCCAACTGTGATTGACGGCCTTGAAGCAACTGCGCGGCTTTGCCGCGAAGAAGTGTTCGGGCCGGTGCTTGTTGTGCTTCCGTTCGATGGAGAAGACGACCTAGCGCGTCAGGCCAACGACACCTCCTATGGCCTTGCCTGTGGTATTTGGACCGCCGATCACAAGCGCGCTTGGCGCGTCGCGCGGCGGGTTGAGGCCGGTACCGTCTGGATCAACAGTTACAAGGCCTTATCTATCTCCACTCCCTTCGGTGGCGTGAAGGAAAGTGGCATCGGTCGCGAAAAGGGTCGCCAAGGCCTCCGCATTTTTCAAGAACCCAAATCAATCTACATGCCGATTTAATTACCATAAAATTAGGCTCTCGCCCTGTCCTGCTGGTTAGGGCAATAAGTAAAAAACCATAATCAATTAAGTGGCTCATGCGAATTTGTGAATAAATGCGCACTTCATAGATGAATCGCAATAATCTTTGGTAGATGAATAATCTGCAATCGGCAGGGGGCGATGCGGTTGATGTAATTATCTAAATCAAAATCTACCTAGTTTCATGAATGCCTAGAAGAATTTTCTAATCTTCTCCTCCATCTAATGTATCATTGTTTATACGTGCGAGGGATTTAGCCTTTTCGCAGTGGACAAGTTTGTTCCAAATGTTGACCGATCAGCTCGGTTGCCAGACGAAAGAATCTCATAGCATTCCCAAATTTTGAGCCTCTAATATCTACCTGAAGGATAAGCCGGTAGTGTTCGACAATGTCGGGGCTACAGGGAAATCCTTTGGTCAAACGGAACTGGTCGAAGCGCTGCGTGGAACCTTTGGCCAAAAACATTGCCGACAGTTTTTTCGCTGATCTGGTCTGTTTTGGGCCGTTTGCCGTGTGAGTTAAGAGGGGGGTCAACTTGTCTCCGTGACAGGATAACTATAATTAATCGCCGCGCGTTGCCGTGTGTTCAGTTCTGCGCCGCTTAAATTATCCGCGGCGAATAGTGGCTGGCAATATTGTGGGCGCAGGGGGTGGTGGGAATTGTAGGCATAGAAGGCACTCAGGCGGTCAGCGTTTTTCGGGACGTCGCCGTGATGCCAGACAGTGACCGGGTCAGTAAACACCACCGTACCGGCTGGGCCAATACATTTGACGTAATGTTCCTTTGCCACCAGACGATCCATGACTTTGTCGGGAACGCGGCCGTCGACAAATTCGATTCCTTTTTCGGGTGCGTAGCGTTTCGGCAAGTAGCAATAGGCGCCGCCGGTCTCGTCAACGTCCTCGATATAGACAACGATCTTCATGATACGTACGTCCTCTGAATCGCGATGCCATTGTCGGGTTTCGCGTTTCTGCCCATCGGCGAAGTCGCGTCGGAAAACCGCACCTCGATAGGCAACGGGTAGGCCGATGTAGCTTTCAGCAATGTCGAGAAAGCGCTCTTCTAAGCCCCAGGCGATGAGTTGGGGCCTCATGGCAAGTTGGGCAGGTGAGGCTTCACGCAAATAATCCTTGGAGGTTCCTACTTCTTTCCCCAGGGCAAGGAGCATATCGCGCGCGGCCCAGAGGTCGAAAGCTTTGCAGTCACCATTCGTTGCGAGTGCGTCGAGGGAGGTGACCGCCGCTCCGTCCCGTTCTAGATCGGCGAGTATGGCTCGGTCGAACGGGTTAAGAGTTGGGAGATTGGCTAGGTGGCGGTTGCGCAATCTAGATTGTCGCCATTGTCGGCTGCCGATCTCATATCTGATTTTCAACGAATTAAGGGCTCGTGGCATCATCATAGCCTGGCCCGTGTCTGAGGTGTTTGCAGGCGTCGAGGTGTGTCAGGCTGAGTTGTCATGGTCCAGAGTATATCCGAATTTTCCCGCGATTGAATTTTGATTCAATTCGAGGAAGGTGACCATTGAACGGCATGCGGTGACACAACGGATCGGATTGTGAGGGGCAGCATGTTTGCCCGACTGAGGAGGGTTGGCCGAGCTTGATCCCGGCGTGAATCTTCAAACCCTCTATGGCTCTCAGTTTAATTGCACCGCCGCAGATGCGCAATTTGTCCGTTCTTGATTGTTGCCATCAGTGCATGGCACCTAGAACACGGTATTACTCTATATTCTATCGATCGATTTCGTGTATCTGCAAATCGCCTGAGCTCAAGCGGCCGTTTGCCCTACGCGGGACGGCGCGCGATCGCAACGAAAAAGAGATTCAGGGGAAAGCGAATTCTCAATTTGCTGAGCGGCTCGACAGGTGAAATCGTGATCGTCAAGCCGCGGGCGCATCTGGCAACGCAGGAGCCTGGCCAGAACTCGTCGAACAGTGCAAGTAGGTATCTAATGCTCCATGATTTATGAAAATAGCTGAAGCCAACGGTCTCAAATCCGGCAATTTCCAGAGCTCTGGACAGGGTGTGGGGCGAAAAATGATAGAAATGCGCATACATCAGAAGCGGATTTCGCTTCCCTAGAATCCGGCAAAACACGTTCTCTATATCATGGGTTGAGATGAAAATATGACCTCCGGGTTTCAGCTTAGATCTTAGCGCCGTGAGATCCCCAACTGGATCGTAGAGATGCTCGACAACATCCCACAAGGTGACGATGTCAAAGGCGGCGTCGGGCTGGTCGATCTCGGCAATGACGCCGTTCTGGATCTCAAGGTCAAATTGCGACCGGGCGACCTTAGTAGCATCGAGGGAGGGCTCGAGGCCGAACGGGATTGCACCTAAAGTACGCGCTAAATTGAGAAAAATTCCAGTATTGGCACCCACGTCAAGAAGCTGAGCCCCTGAAATAGCACGGTGACACTCGATGATTCGTGCCAGCGGCGCATAGGCCTTGGACTTCTCCTCTAAGCTCAATTGGTCGATCTTGTCGCCGCCGTAATTCTCGGAGGTGAGTGATTCGATGATCGCGTCCGTCTCGTGGCTCTTTTCCTCGACGACGAAACCGCAGGCGTTGCAGCGATAGATATCGCCATAAACGGCATATTGGGAGAATCTGACCAACTCGGTCGATTCGATATTCCCTTGGAACAGCAATGACAAGTGGCCGTCTCGGCACAATTGACAATTGGCTCCGGCAGTTAGGTTAAGGATCATGGCGGCCCGAACGATGAATGCAGTTTCTCTATATTAGTCGGGGTGCCTGGGCCACTACAACGGCCATCGGTGTCCGCGCTCAGGGGCGTCGTGCTACAGGCAATTCAAGACGCTCTTGCATCACGCCGAAGCCACCGCATAACATGCTGATGACTCCAGGCTAAAGAACATTCTAGATGAACCTCCTCGCCATCCACGATGGACACACGGCTACTGCCTGCTTCATGCGGAACGGTGCGGTGATGGCACTCGTCTCAGAGGAGCGCTTCACGAACGTAAAGAATCAGTCCGGTTTTCCGCACCAGGCACTTGAATGGATCGTTTCAGAATTCTGCATCGGCCTCGATGAGATGGACGCGATAATAATTCCTCATCTAGTACAGCCGATCGATTTCGCCAAGACTTTTTCTAGCCACTACTCCTACCGCCACCTGGCTCTTCATGTTCTGAGTCACGCGGTACCGCGTCGAGTGCTCGGCGCGGCGAAATTGGTAGATCCCTATGTCTCTCTCTTTCGTGGCTATCGCAGCGGGGTGGTGCGCGGCTATTGCGCAACCCACGGCATCGAGCCCGCGCGACTGCATCGCCAGGAGCATCACGCGGCGCACCGCTATGCAGCGCTTTATGGTGCTGGATATCCCCAGCGCGGTGAGGCAGCCCTTGTCTTCACCCTCGATGGTTCCGGCGACGGCCTTTCCGGAACGGTTGCCCGCTGGGATCCAGATCAGGGTCACGAGCTGCTGTCCAAGCGATCGAGCTACCATTCCCTAGGCGATCTCTATTCGCAGATCACTCAGCTTCTCGGCCTGCGCCCGGGCGAGCATGAATATAAGGTCATGGGTATGGCGCCCTACGTACGCCCCGAGCATAGCGCCCCCGCGTATGCCGTCTTATGTAGCTATATGCGCCTTAATTCGCGCGGCGAGGTCGTCAACGACGCGGCGTTCGGGAAAGCAATGTTGGCGCGCCTCAGGCGGGATTTGCGAGACGAGCGATTCGATAATATCGCGGCGGCCACGCAGCGTCATTTTGAGGATATCGTCATTGCCTGGATCAAGCACTGGTTAACCAAGACTGGCCTTAACCGCGCCGCATTCGGCGGCGGTTGTTTCATGAATGCGCGGGCCAACATGCTGATCGCTGAACTGCCCGAATTGAGCGAAGCCTTTTTTTTACCAAGTTGCGGAGACGAGAGTACAGCACTTGGGGGAGCCTACTACCTTGCCGAAACACTTGGTGAGGCGGTTCCAGCGCCGCTCGCCGATCTCTATTTGGGGCCGGCTCACGGCGAAGATGAAGTCGTGCGCGCTCTTGAAGCCGCTGACAGCCAAATTACCACTCGCCGTATCGACGATATCGAGGCGGCGGTTGCTAAGCTGTTGGCCGAGGGCATGATCGTCGGCCGATTTTCTGGACGGTCCGAATGGGGCGCGCGGGCGCTTGGTCAGCGTTCGATCCTGTGTCGGGCCGACAGTGCGGCGAATGTGAGCAAACTCAACAAGGCGATCAAGATGCGCGATTTCTGGATGCCCTTCGCCGCGTCGTTGCTAGAGGAGAACGCGGAGCAATATCTCTATCCCATCGCCGGCGTGACGGGCTCCTATATGACCATGACATATAAAACTACGCCTTTGGCTCAGAATCATCTGATCGCTGGCTTGCATCCCTTTGACCACACTTGCCGGGCGCAGGTGGTCTCGCAAGAGACGTCGCCCTCGTTTCACCGGCTGCTCACAGAGTTCAAGCGTCTCACTGGTATTGGCGGTCTACTAAATACCTCATTCAATTTGCATGGCGCGCCGATTGTAGGAGCGCCAGCGACGGCGCTGGATACTCTGTTAAATTCTGATATGGACTGCCTCGCGCTCGGGAACTATCTGGTGACAAAGCGCAAAGTTAAAAAATAATTGAGGATTTAGGCAGTTTATTGACCCCGACTCCAGCGCTATGATACTCGTCACGGTGCAGCACCGCTGCCAAATCAAAGGCTAGAGACCTCAGATATGACGCGTGTTCTTTTAATTATTCCGCCGTCTCCAGACAATCGGCATATAGCGCGCTTTTCGTTTCAGAGCTATGAGTCCAAGGGCAATTACCATCTTCAGCCCAAGGAGCTCATGGCCATCACTGGCTGCCTAGCGGAAAAGGACGAAGTCACCTTCATCGACGGCACCTGCGACAAGCAGAGTGAGGCGGAATTTCTCAGCAAGATCGACCGGCTCGACGGCGATATCGTATTCTTTTCGATGTCAAACACCGTGTGGAAGTCCGATTACCGTTATCTGCACGAGGTCAAATCGCGCCTAGCCGATATCCCGATCTACGTTCAGGGCGATATATTTCTCGACAAGGATGCACGTGAGTTCATTCTCTCTGAATGCGATGGTGTCGTATTCTACCCCTATATGCTGGAAGTAGCGAAGATGGCCGGAGCGCGCCAAAATGGCCGCGGCCCTTATCCTGGCGTCTATACTGCATCCGATCAGACTTTTTTTGGGCATCATTCGAATCGGCTACACCATATTTCAAGCGGTATTCCGCGCCACGATATTTTCCTCAAGTCTGGTTACCGCTTCCCTTTTGCAAAGCACAAAAAATTCGCCACTGTGGTGACCACGTATGGTTGCCCGTTTGTGTGTTCCTATTGCGGCAGCGCAAACCTACCGCCAGGCATTCGACCGACTGGGTCAATATTGGAGGAGCTTCGTCATATCGAGGCACTCGGTGTCAAAGAGTTATGGTTCTATGACAGCACGTTTGGTTTTTATAAAAAAGAGACTGTTCCGCTCCTTGAAGAAATGGCGCGACGCCACAATTTCTCCTGGTCAACCTTTACCAACCATCAGATTTGTACACCTGATTTTCTCAAACTGATGAACGATGCTGGGTGCCATACCGTCATTCTTGGTGTTGACAGTGCTAGCGAGAAGAATCTGAAAACGTTTCGCCGGAACTCAACGCTCACCAAACTAGAGCTGGCAATTGCAACGGCCAATGATCTTAAAATGAACATCTGTGCTGATTTCATTCTTGGCTTGGAGAACGAAACCCGAAGTGATGTAGAAAAAACCATATCCTATGCGTTGAAACTGCCGATCGACTATGCCTCCTTCAACGTTATTGTGCCGACACCAGGCACTAGTGTGAGTGAGAAGCTAAAGCAGCAAGGCGCTTCAATATTTGACTTGGTAAATTTTGATTCGCTTGGCAAGGCAGGAAATATCGGCAACAAGCATCTCAGTGGCGACGAAATCATTGCGCTTCGCAATAGAGCCGTAAAAAAATTCTATTTGCGACCACGGCACCTTGCACGGCGTTTGATGAAGACGACATCATTTGAGCATTTTCAGATTCAGTTTGAAGAAATGGCCGCCATCGTCGGCAAGGTGCGTTAACGCATTAGGTCTACTCCGGGCGTCGTGGTTTGATCAATGCTAACTCCCGGACGATAGCCGCAAGTTTACGATCGACAACTCGGTTGCGAATGTGCAGGTTGAGGATCACGAACATGCTGATGACGATCCAGATGTAGAACATGAGATCAGCACCGCGGCTTACTCCGACCCAAACGGCCAGCGAGTTGGCCCACTTAGGATGCCAAATGAAAACCAATCCTAAGATTGCCACCAGTGCAATGGCAAGGCTGAGGGGCCAGCGTTTAATTTGATTGAAGGCGTAGAGCAAACAGAGACACACGCCAGCGGTGAGTACGAACTGAATGATCATTTAACGAGCCTCCCGACAATCAGGTCGATTAAAATGTTGATGCTGTTGAAACCAGATTGCCCTTTTTTGATCGAATAGTTTGTATAGGTAACGGATACCGGTATTTCGATAATCTTCAGCTTGAGGCGTGTGATTTGGTTGATGAGTTCCGAGGCGTAGGCCATACGGTTCTGCGTGATTGTCAGTTTTATCGCAGCATCGGCGCTAAATAGGCGTAACCCTATCTGTGAATCGGAAATTGCTCTACCTGATGTCATGCGAATGAGAAACCACGCGCATTTCAGGATTATGCGCCGGCGCCACGTAATTCCGATCACTCGTCCCGAGAAGCGGTCGCCTAGCGCTACGTCCGCGCCAGCTGCTTCCAATTCCGCCACCATATAGGCGATATCCGACGGGTCGTGCTGCCCGTCTGCATCCATCGTGACGATAAGATCTGCACCTTCTGAAAGGGCAAAGGTAATACCAGTTTGCAGGGCTGCACCTTGGCCGAGATTAAAAGTATGGCGTACCACGTGCGCGCCCGCCTCCAGCGCGCGCTGGGCGGTTTCGTCCTCCGACCCGTCATCTACCACAATCACGTAGGGGCTTTGCGGCAGGCTGTTGCAAACAACTTGGCCAACGGTTTGCGCTTCCTGATATGCCGTAATGACGATCCAAATGCGCTTTGCATCGCTCGGACCAGATTCCGGTTGGCAAAGGTCCAAAGTTGTCGCTCCTGAGTTTGGCGATTTGTTCATACCCGTTCCCGTTTCTCGCCGCAGCGATGGCCAATATTACAGCCACTCATTCGGGAACGCACAAGAAATTGAAGCATCTTACCGCAAGGTGAGTTTGCCAGACTTACACCTTCCTCCCGAAAGAGACTCGTTCCATGATTTCTCGCACGGCTACCAAGGCGAGGGCGATGATTGCGGGGAAGGCGGTGAACAACATGCGTCCGCCGGCCTCATTCACCAATTGGTAAGCTACGGCGATGGGGAGTAACGCAAGAATTGGCAGCGGTATTCCGGTTTCTTTGCGCCGTAAATAAATGACTAATCCCGCTACCGAAAGCGGTAGTGCCAGAGTAAAGCCGTTTTGTATTGTGTGCCACCATTTGAGAGAAATAATGTTTGGCCAGAGGACTTGAAGACCATTCCATGCGACTTCGAATATCTGGAAAATGCCACTGCGCTTATCGACACCCAACGCAGTTTTCAAATCGCCTGAATAATTGGCTTCATATTGCGCGATGTGTTCCGCGTAGATGAAATCAACTAAGGCGCGAATGCCCCACACGCTAGCAAGCGCAATAATGAGACCGAGAAAAAATTCCCATCGTCGAAAATCACGCGCCACAAGCGGGAGGAACAGGAGTGGTATCATCGTCTCTTTTGACCACGCCATGATTGGCAGGGCCAGTGCTAGCCAGATCACGCGGCGCGTGGCGACAAGCCAAGCGAAGGCGGCGATCGAGCATATGTAATAAGATTCAATTACCGGCGTCGCACCAGCAATAATCGTTTGACGGCTACCGAGAAAGATCATCAGTCCGATGAATGACAGAAATGTCGACTTAGTGACGTTAAGAAAAAAGTAAAAGAGGAACACTGCTGAGGCGACGATCAGAAGATAATTGACGATATAGAAGGAAAGTCTATCCGCGCTGACCCGCGCCGCTTCTGGTGGGTCGATACTGGAGGATATGGCGCCAGCGATCCAAGGAATGATGGGTCGGTAGCGATGGGGGGGGTCGACTCTGAAATTGCCGTGGGCCATTTCTATATAGCCGTAGATATCGGCGATCCCGCGTGGGTCCCCCAAATCGAAATGGCGGAATTGCTGGTACGTGGTGCCGTATAGAATGCTCGCGATCAACAGCGTAATAAACGCGAAGCCTAGTAATCGGCGTTTCTGTTGATCGCTAAATTTCATTGAAGTCAAAGCACTTCAGTTGTTGGGACGAGGGTGATCCGAATTGCGCGAAAACCGTCGACATCACTCTCGACAATCAGGTCTTTGCACGGACGGTGAAGTTATCGGCAATCATGGCTTTTATCATCATCCGTGGCCACCTGCCAGACCATCACGCCCGGTATACAAAATGTTATTTTGGGCGCTAGTCAGTGCGAAAGAGGGCTCGACTTGAATAAACCCATATACAATCGATGGGATGGTAGGCTTATTCATAACCGCAGAGTCCAAAGAACCAACCTCTGCTCCGAGGAGCACCAAGATTTTAAACAGGAAGGATGTGCCATAGCGGCATAAAACATCATTGGGAATCCTGTAAATATAATGCAATGTTTCTTTTTAACTGTGGTGCTCTAGAATTGTAGCAACGATCTAAACACCGCGTAGGTGTCGACTTTTACAGCCTCGCTCTAAACAGAAATTAGGAGTTGAAATTATGAGCACGCTAATAAAAGGGTCTTTTGAATCGCCTGACCTTGTAAAGACGCCAGATAAAACACACGCAGCGACTGTTGAGATAGGCCCATTTAATGCCACTAAGTTAATCTTAGAGCCAGGGTGGAAATGGTCTGATTGCGTTAAGCCGCATGTTGGCGGAGAGAGTTGCCAAGCTATGCACGTAGGCATCGTTTTGCAGGGCTCCATGACCTGCATTCATGACGACGGTAATGAAATTTCCGTGCATGAAGGGGATGCATACACCTTTGCTCCTGGACACGATGGCTGGGTAACGAGTGATGTTCCCTTTATTGCCTACGAAATTATAAGTTCCGGAAAAGATTTTGGGGCATGGAAAAAAGCTGAGTGAACGACAAAAGAATCAAGTTACAAAGTTCACCAATTAGTTTGCTCCAGTGGCGCTGACACCGGAGCATAAAGGACCTATGATAACCGTCGCCCGTTATTTATGGCAGGGTGAAATCATGCGTACATGAGTTTATTTGCGCCCAAAGCTTGGACGAAGGTCTTTGATGTCAACGCACCATAACATCGACTCTGCAACCGACCAAATTCAGGCTTGATTGGATGAATATCATCAAATCTTTAATGCCTGCCATACCGTCGCCCGCACCGCGCCCGACCGAACGCTTAATCTAGGTCTATAGACAGGGCGTCAGGCGCTTGAGGGTAAAATCAGACAGTTAACAACTGGCATTAATATCGATCAGGCTGATCAAGAAAAATTGCCTTCATTGATGATAGGTTTTGGTTTGTATTGCTGCTGAGAGCGAGCGGTTTCTCCTAACGATTCTCCCATAACACGACTGGGTAATCTAACCACCAGGACGCCCGTACATACCAAGCACCGACAACCTCCTTCGGGGCGAGGCCAGCCAAAGTTGGGTAGAGACCGGATTGACCCATCTCCACTGTAGCGTTGCCGGCGTGAATTTCGTGCACCGTGTAGTCGCGTGTTGGGATGTCAATCAACTGCTTGATAGGCTTGGCATCCTTGGCTGGGGCCGGAAATTTACGCACCTGAAGGAATTTACCGTCGAGTAATTCCCCGAAGCGTTTCTCCGTCGGCTCGGAGCGGCCCATTTGGGCGACGTCCGTCGAATTGAAACTGACGCGCATGAGTTGTTCACCAGCGCGGGTGCAAGCACCGGTGATCTGGCTACCATGAAAGTTAAGCCGCGCGTCGTCACACATGTTGGCCGGCCAACCATAAATCTCACGCTCAAAGGTAAGCGCCATGTCATGCGCTACCCAGATGAAATTGACATACCAGCCGATGGTTTCGCCGTATCGTACCTTGATAGCCGTGAGGCATTCTCGATAGAGGTCGATAGTATGGCTTGGTTGGCACATATCTCCAACCCAGGCGAGCATGGTACCGTCGCCAAAGGGCTCGAGCGGCTCGGGCACTTCCCAAGCCACAGCGTTAACATCACCATGGTAAAGTACCAGTAGGATCTGGCTGCGCTCGGTGGATTCAAACGGCGGCGGCGTGTAGCTCGGCGCCGTGAGTGGCATGGCATAGCCTTCTTCATGCTCTTTCATGTCTTAACAGTCCCCTCGTAACGGTTCAGTATTATTTGCTAAAGTAGCAGCGATTGATCAAAGCCGCCAAGAGGTTGGATAATTATGACCATGCCGTTAGACAAGTTTATGCCCTACCCGCTGCCGCCTTGGGAGCATGATTTTCGCACTCTTGCAGTCCATTGCCAAGCTGATGAGGAAAGTCTCAACCGCTTCATCCCGACCCCCTTTGAACTTGCCTCCAACTACATACAGGTGGCGGTAATGCGCTTTGATTGCCAAGTGCCTGCGCGTCTCTATTACGATGCGGCGCTCATCGCACTTGTCAAATACAAGGGCATAACCGGCGGTTTTTGGCCATTCTCCTACAATAGCACCGACCAAGCGATGTCTGGTACGCGTGAGATCTGGGGCTACAATATGAAACTCTCAAATATGGAGATCACGGAGAAAGACGATCGCATCACGGGTACAACCAGCCGCCTTGGTAAGAGAATTATCTCCATCGCCATGACGCCGACCGGCAAAGCAGTCAAGACTGTTGATATGTTCCCTCGCCTCTTTCTCAAAGCCACCCCGGACCAGTCGCACCCTGACGGTGCCCGCACTTCAGTCATCAAGATGGACACCCGCCCTGTGCCTCAAACTCACTTAACTGGAAGCGGGGAAGTTTCATTTGAGCCGTCTGAAGACGATCCCCTGCACCAAGTGAAGATTGTTAAGGTCTTAGGCGCCACCTTTACCACTGGCCATCAAATCCTGCCCTGGGGGGAGGACCTCGGCTAGCGTAGGTTGTTTGTCATACCACGCAAGCGTCAGCACATCGTATTAGGTGAGCAGGAAATTGTTACGAAACGGACCGGTACGGCGGTAAAATGATCAATATTAACTGCGCACTGCACCCTTCTTGGCGCGGAGTATTTGGCTTGCTTCGGCTTCGAATGCGCCGTCTGGCGATACCTGTACGCCGTAATTCCACTTCGCTGCATCTTTGCTGATTAATCCGTCACGCACGTCTTCCATTACCCGATCTGCGTCGCGCGCGAATGGATCACCGTATCCAGCGCCGCCAGGAAGCGTTAGTTGCAAACGGTCGTGGGACGGGATGCTTTGTTGGCCCTTAGCACGAAGCTTTTTGCCGGAGGCTAGCGCGACGACTCCGGCTGCTCCGTTGCCGCCGCCCTCACGACCGCGCGCCGGATTGTCAACCCGCTCGAACTGGGCCAGTACACTGAACGGTGCACCATCGGCACCAGCGATTTCCATATGCTGACCGAGGCCACCGCGCTCCGATCCGGCACCCCCAGAATCCTCCGCCATCTCTTTGCGCCATATGACTATAGGTGCCACCGTCTCACTCGCTTCTACTGGCATGGTGCGAACGCCGCTTGGAAAGGCGGTTGTCGAGAGCCCGTCCCGAGTTGGTCGCGCGCCGGCACCGCCAGAATTAAATAGCGCGATCTCGAAGGGCGGTGCGTCCAATGGGGTATTGCGCCGCGCGTTCTTGTCGAGTGCGGTCTGGCCGCCGCGCAATTGCACGATCCAGAGCGATGCCGCGCCCTCAGCTGGAACACGTTCAGGCACCGCTTGATGCAAGCAGCCAAACACCGTATCAGGCAGTAAATGACCGATGATGTGGCGCGAGGCCACCGGCCAGGGCCGGGGTGCATTTAGGATCGACCCTTCTGGTGCGCTCACGGTAATCGTCGAGAGCGAACCTGCATTGTTTGGCACGTCCTTGGCGACGACGCACTTCACGCCGAAGCTGGTATAGGCGATGGTGTAGTTGAGAACTACGTTGATGCCGTAATTGCTCGCCGGCGAGGAGCCGGTGAAGTCAACATGCACACCGTCTTTGCTAATGGTCATGGCGGCGACCAGATCGACTGGCTCGTCATAGCCATCCATGGTGAGGCGGTTACGATAGGTGCCGGCGGGTAACTCTCGGATGCCGGCGAGCGCCGCTTCTCGCGAGCGCGCCAATATATCTTTGGCAAGTTCATCGAGGTCCTCGAGTGCAAATTCCCGCATCATGTCGAGAAGACGGCGGGCACCTTCCAAGTTGCAGGCAATAAGCGAGAGGATATCGCCCTCTACCTGCAGCGGTTCGCGTACGTTCCAGCGGACCATCTCCATCAGGTCATCGTTTATCTCGCCAGCGCGCACCAACGGCATGATCGGGATATAGAGCCCTTCCTCGTAGACGGCGCGCCCATCCGGGCCAAACCCGCGTCCACCGATATCGACCACATGGGCAGTACAGGCAAAGGAGCCCACTGGCCGTCCATCCTTGAACACTGGTGTCACCACGGTGAGGTCGTGTAAATGGCCGCAGGTCATCCACGGATCATTGGTAATATAGGCATCGCCTTCTTTCATATTATTCATAGGATATTTATCGAGAAAGTGCTTCACCGCGATGGCCATTGCATTGACATGGCCGGGAGTTCCGGTGACCGCTTGTGCAAGCATTCGCCCCTCGACATCGAACACCCCGGCGGATAAATCACCGGCCTCACGTACGGTAGTGCTGAAGGCGGTGCGCAGAAGCGTCTGTGCTTGCTCTTCGACCACTGCGATCAGACGGTTCCACATGATCTGTGTTTGGATGCGCCGGAGCGCGCCGTTTTCTCCCGTCATGATTATTCGCTCCCCTCCTTGCGCTCAAGTAGGATATAGCCGAGTGCGTTGACTGTGGCATCGAAGCTTGGACTCACTACGGTTGAAGTATCGTCTTCGACGATTATCGCTGGCCCTTCTATGCGGCTGCCTGGCTGTATGTCTTCGCGGCGATAGGTTGCCGCATCAAAGCGTTCGCCACTTCCAGTATCGAGCAGGCTGCGGGTATCGTAGGGCGACGGGGCCGGCGCGTCACCCGCGCTATTGGCGCTCTCTGGCGTGTCGTTAGGAGCGATGACCTCGACTGCCCAACTTACCAATTCCAAATCAAGGTTAGGAATGATGCGGCCATAGGTGCTTTCATAAGCCTTCTCGAAGGCCTCGCGGATTAAGTCGTTGTCTGCTGCGGCTAAGGTACGCGCGGGGAGGGGGACGGCAACTTCGTGGCCCTGGCCGAGATAACGCATAAAGGCGGTGCGTTTCTCCACTGTCTCGGCTCCTGGTGCGCCACGAGTGACTATTTCCCGTGCCTCCGCCTGCATAGCGGCAAGTACCGTGTTGGCGGCATGAGCGTCGAACTGGCTGATTTTTTGATAGGCGCTGTGGACCACCTGATAGGCGACCGGCGCGCGCAGAAAGCCGACTGCCGAACCGACTGCGGCACTGGTTGGGATCAAAACACGATCGATTTCGAGTTTTTCGGCGAGACGCGCAGCGTGTAGTGGTGCCGCACCACCAAAAGCGATCATGGTTCGTCCTGCCAGTGTGGCGCCAATTTCGATGGAGTGAACTCTGGCAGCGCTTGCCATATTTTCATCAACTATCTCG
>MDTE01038478.1_pt1 | contig 42669 bp, 45 predicted proteins | sample 811231 | NCBI WGS metagenome assembly MDTE01 (sample SAMN05326651, study PRJNA326480) | marine metagenome | isolation source: seawater | place: Indian Ocean: Red Sea | collected 2010
GCTTCCGAGGCTGGGTCTGTAGAAGAAGATAGTACTTCAGAGCCAGAGGATTCTCAAGAGTCTTCTAAAGAGGAAGCTTCTAATTAGTACTAGAAAGCATAACAAAAATGCAGGAAAAAATTAGAGATATAAATTAGGTCAAGGAGAATGTTATGAAGGAATTACTAGAAAAAATTATCAAAGAACTTGTTGATAGCCCTGATGACGCATCTGTAACGGAAGTTGATTCTGAAAAAGCTATAGTATACGAAGTTAGGGTTGGTGATGGCGACGTTGGGAAGGTTATAGGTCGCCATGGTCGAACAGCGATAGCACTCCGAACAATTGTATCCGCAATAACGGCTAAACAAGGTGGGAAGCGTGCTATGATGGAAATTGTTGAAGAGAATGGCGAAGAGACTTAAACCAGCTGCCAAAGTTATAAAGGCTGTAGGTTTAAAAGGGGATGTAAAAGTATATCCTTTTGATGGTAGTTTTGAGCAATACGTTAATGAGAAGTTTCTTTATGTAGGTGATGATCCTACTACTACCCAAACTCTTCAACTTTCAGCTATTGCTAAGACTGGCAAGTTCATTCGATATGCTGTTCAAGGCAATGAAAGTAGAGAAGATGCTGAAGATCTAGTGGGTAAATTAATTTTTACTCCAGCTGATGAAGATGAAATTCTTCCTGAGGAAATAATAGGTTTTCTTGTAGTTACTACAGAAGGTAAACCAATTGGAATATTGGCTGATATTATGCCTATTAGAGGACAGGATATTTATGCCATTGATTCAGGAAGAAAAGAAATATTAATTCCAGCAGTCCCTGAGATTGTTCGGCAGATCAGATTTGATTCTAGAACCATTACTATTGAGCCAATGGAAGGATTGTTGGATCTTTAATGCAGATTTTCATAATTACTCCTTTTCCCGCTATTCCTGAATCAGTTATAACTGAAAGTATTTTGCGTCGAGCTAATGAAAAAGGTATTGTGGATTATCATATAATTAATTTGAGAGATTATGCAGAAGGCAAAAATAGACAGATTGATGATTATCCTTTTGGAGGCGGTGCTGGGATGATAATGTTAGCAAAGCCAATATTCAAAGCTGTTAAGAAGGTTCGGGAGCTTTATACAGGAGCAACAGATTTAAGAGTTATTTTTCCTTCTCCACAAGCACCTGTCTTAACTCAAAAAACTTCTCGCGATCTTTCTAGTTTAGATGGTATTGTATTTATTTGTGGCCATTATAAAGGAGTTGATGAACGGGTTAGAGAATCAGTTGTAACAGATGAAATTTCTATTGGTGATTATGTTTTAACGGGAGGTGAATTGCCTAGCATGGTAATCCTTGATTCAATAGTTAGACTTATTCCTGGTGTTTTAGGCGATGAAGAATCAGCCAAATCAGATTCCTTTTCGAATGAGCTATTAGATCATCCCCATTATACTCGCCCAGAAAAAATTGATGGAATGAAAGTACCAGATGTTCTTTTAAGTGGTCACCATGAAAAAATCAAAACTTGGCGACGAGAACAGCGGGAATCTAGAACAAAACAAAACAGATTTGATCTATGGAAAATTTATCAAAAAGAATTATTGAAGTGAGGTAAAAAATGACTCAGCCACATGAATTGTCGTCTAATTTTGAGAGGGATAATATTCCTGATTTCCGATCTGGAGATACAATAGGTGTAAATGTAAAAGTTGTAGAAGGAGGCCGGGAACGACTACAGAAATTTGAAGGTATCGTTCTTTCAAGGAAAGGAAGCGGTAGTAATGCTACTTTTACTGTAAGAAAGATTTCTTCTAATATTGGTGTTGAGAGAATTTTTCCATTACATTCTCCAAATATAGATAGTATTGAAGTTGTTCGTCGTGGGAAAGTTCGTCAAGCTAAACTCTATTATTTGCGTAAACTTAGAGGTAAAGCTGCACGTATTAAGGAAAGACGTTAGTTACTCTTTCTCTCTTTAAATTTAGATTTACTTTCTTATTCATCTTGTTATTATAGGATAGTTACATTTTGACTTCTGAATCAAAAGTAATTCTTTTCCTTACAGGCGCTTCCCATTTTTCTGTGCATGCCAGCATGTTGATTTTTCCAGCAATTATTATAACACTTAAAGATTATTTTAATGTTGGTATAGATACTCTTGGCTGGATGTATATGTTGTCTAGTTTTATGTTTGGATTAGGATCAATACCAGCGGGATTATTTGAAAAGAAAGTTGGAGAAAAAAAATTATTAATTCTTTTCCAGATAGGTGCATCTATATCAGGTTTAATTATTGCTCTTGCAAATGATGTTAGGATTATGACCCTTGGTATGATGCTTTTAGGTTTATCAGCTTCAATTTATCATCCTGCTGGTTTAACAATTATTTCTCGTAGGATTCAACAGACAAGTAAGGCAATGGGTTTTCATGGGATAGCTGGTAGTCTTGGTCTTGCGGTAGGACCATTATTAGCAGCTTGGTTTTCTAGTACTTTAGATTGGCGTTTTGCCTATCTCAGCATGATTTTACTATGGTTAATACTTGCGGTTTTAACGACCATTCTAATTCCTGAAAAAAATATGATGGAGGATGTTCAAGAAAAGATCAGACCAAAACATTCAAAATTGAAACCTCTTGTTACTTATTATATTATTACGAGTCTTATCGGTCTCGCTTTTACGGGATTTATAACCTATATGCCAGTATTTTTCAGTAATAATGCTTATAGTTTTAGTTTTTTTAATGATAAAATATTTGCTGGCGGGATAGCAACAACTATTGTCTTAATTTCTGGAATTCCTGGCCAATATTTTGGTGGAAAATGGGGACATTATTATAAAAAAACTAGGATCCTTTTTATTACCTGTCTACTGCATATTCCTTTATTACTTATTTTTTATTTTGGTTCAGGTGCAATAATATTAATTAGTGGGATTTTATTAGGTTTTGTTCATTTTACCTACCAACCTATTGGCAATGCTATGATTGCTGAATATACTAGTTCTTTAACTCGAGGCATAGGTTATGGTTTTTCATTCTTTCTTAGTTTTGGAGTTGGTTCTATTGCTTCTGGCATAGGAGGTATTTTAACTGTTCAATATGGAGTTTCTTCAGTTTTTCTATTTGTTGCTTTATTAATGCTTATTGCCACAATTATTTCATTTTTTTTAATGCGGATTACATAATTTTAATATAGAATATCCCAGAATTATGGTTTCACTTGATTTTCATAAAGATGTCTTATATGTTATATATATGAGGTGGTTCTGTGAGTCTACGTGACATTCCCTCCGTGAGTATGGTCCTGGATCGGATCGATTGGAAAAATGTCAATCTTCCGCGAGAGATGGTAGTGAATATTATTCGAAAAGAGCTTTCATCTACAAGGAATTCACATCGTCAAAAGCAAAATTCATTAACTAAGCAAAATATCTTGAATGGGATCTTATCTAAGATCTATCGTTTGAGCAAGTCTACTTTTACACCTGTTATTAACGGTACAGGAATTGTTCTTCATACAGGTCTTGGTCGGGCACCCATTTCAAAAAAATTAGCCAAAGAAGCAGTAAATGCAACAGCTAATTATTCTCCTGTTGAATTTAATTTGGAGACTGGAAAGCGCGGTGAGAGATTAAACCATGTTTCTCCTTTAATAAATGCTCTTACAGGTGCTGAAGATTCAATGATTGTAAATAACAATGCTGCAGCTTTTATGCTTTGTTTGAATACTCTTTCTGAAGGAAAGGAGGTTGTTATTTCTCGTGGGCAGCTTGTTGAGATTGGAGGCTCATTTAGAATTCCTGATATTATAAAAAAAAGTGGTGGAATAATGAGAGAAGTTGGCACAACAAATAGAACGCATTTAAAGGATTATGAACAGGCCATTAATAATAATACGGGGTGTATTGTTTTTGCTCATACAAGTAATTATAGAATAGAAGGCTTTACCAAAGAAGTTTCGGTTGAAGATCTAAAAAAATTAGGTAAGAAGAAAAAAATCCCTCTCTTGGTAGATATTGGAAGTGGAGCTCTTTTTGATTTGACAAAATTTGGATTGCCAGCCGAACCAATTGTAAAAGAAATTATTAAGGCTGGTTCAGAATTAGTAACCTTTTCAGGTGACAAACTTTTGGGTGGTCCTCAAGCCGGAATAATATCGGGTAAAAAAAATCTTATTTCTAATATCCACCGAAATCCTATGTATAGAGCAATGAGATGTGACAAGCTAACTTTAGCATTAATGGAAAAGATATTAAGAGGATATTCAAATGGTTCCCCCGGTAAGGAAAACCTTGTTTATAAAATGCTTATTACTACACGAAAGGTTCTCCATAGACGGGGTGAAAAACTTATTTTATCAATACCAAAAGATATAGTTAATAAACTTAATTTAAAAATTGTAGACTCAATTGTAGAAGCTGGCAGTGGTTCCCTTCCAATCAAATCTCTAGAAAGTTGCGCATTACAGTTCTCACCAGCTTATATAAAACCTACTGTACTCGCTAAATGGTTTAGAAATCATGAACCTCCAGTTATTGGATATATTAAGGGGAATATATTTAATATTGATCTTAAAGCCATAGATTTATCACAAATGAAAGCTCTTTCTTTAGCAATACAAAAATCAATATGAGTCAGATTGTATTTGGTACAGCTGGCCATATTGACCATGGTAAAACCACTTTAGTAAAAGCACTTACAGGTATAAATACAGATAATTTGCGCGAAGAACAAGAAAGAGGAATGACTATTGATCTCGGTTTTGCCTTCCTATCAAAAGATATAACAATAATTGATGTTCCTGGCCATGAAAAATTTATCAGAAATATGGTTGCGGGTGTTACTTCAATAGATTCAGCTTTATTGACGATTGCAGCTGATGATGGAATTATGCCTCAGACAAAAGAACATTTTGATATTCTTTCAATACTTGGGGTGCCAAGTGGAATAGTTGTAATTAATAAAATTGATTTAGTTCATGATCCAGAATGGCTTGAATTGATGGAGGAAGAAATTAAAGAATTATTAGCGGGTTCTTTTATGGAGAAGGCTCCTATAATCCGTGTTTCGTCAATTACAGGAGAAGGAATAGAACTATTGCGAAGTACTCTTTTGAAAAGCGTAGTTAATTCAAAAGTTAATATTGACAGAGGTTTTTTTAGATTATTTGCTGATAGAGTTTTTTCAATGAAAGGCTTTGGTACTGTTGTCACTGGTACTGTTACAGGTGGGAGTATTCAAGTAGGTGAAGAAATTGAACTGCTTCCTAGTATGGGTTCTGCTAAAATTCGTGGTCTACAATCTCATGGAAAGTCAGTAGCAAAAGTAGGATTGGGATATAGAGCTGCCATAAACTTGAGTCAATTAGATAAAGCAATTTTAAAAAGAGGCTCACAGCTTTCTGAAAAAGAATTTTTAAAACCATCGATGATTATTGGCATTTCTTTCTCGATGTTAGAAAAAACCAAAAGAAAAATTAGACATCAACAAAGAGTAAGATTTCACATTGGAACTGAAGAAATTTTGGGAAGGATATTTTTTGTTGAGAAAGGAATAGCATATTGTAAGGGTGGTGGAACAGAAATTGCTATAGCTAGGTTAGAAAAACCTGTAGCCGTAGCTGTTGAGGATAAATTCATTATTAGATTCTATTCACCAGCTGAAACAATTGGTGGAGGAATAATAATCGATCCTTTTCCTCCAGAAAGATTTAAAATAGCTCGCTCTTGGTTGAAATCCCTTTCTCAAAAAACTATTCAAGAACGACTGGAAATGTTTTTTATTCAATCTGGAAATACCCCGTTAACTCTTATGGGTTGGAGAAAACGTTGGCAGGCTTCCTCAGAAAAGTTTTTTACTGATTCAAATTCTTTGGATATTATCAAATTTGGTAATTCTGAAGATCCATTTATTACTCTTCAAAGTATTGTAGATGAACAATTGGGAAGATATATTAAAAAACTTTCTTTTTCTTTAAAACGGCTCACAGCTCGTCGAGGTGTTCCTAGAGAAGACTTAAGAAAATCTCTTGGTTTTAGCAGACCTCTTTTTGATTGGCTCTCAGAAAAACTAGTAACTAGTGAATCAATTCAGATAGAGTCAGGTAATATTTCATTAACTGGTTACACGGTAAAACTTTCATCTGAAGATTCAGCAATAGCTAAAAAACTTTCAGATATTCTTAATAGAAGTGGATTCACCCCTCCTATCATTAATGAACTTGCTTCTAAAGTAGGAGCTAATGTTCAAGATATTATTCCTTTGCTACATTTTCTAAAAGACAAAGGAGAAATAAAAAAGATTTCTGATAAACTTTGGTACCACAAAAAAAATATAGAAATTTTACGAAAATTATTAATAAAAAATTTTTCACAGATAGGAAGTTTCGATGTAGCTCAATTTAAAGAATTAACTAACACTTCTCGTAAACATGCTATCCCTCTATTAGAATATTTTGACAATCAGCGTTTTACTGATCGTCAAGGTAATAGACGGATATTTTGCTCATGAAAATTCAGAAAAAACAAATAGGCGTGACGCCCCTTATGAAACAGTATTATTCAATTAAAGAGAAGTATAAGGATAGCATTCTTTTATTTAGAATGGGAGATTTTTTTGAGACTTTTGATGAAGATGCTAAAGAGGTTTCAAAAATACTTGGTATTACACTTACAAAACGTGCAAATGGTGCAGCGGCTCAAGTTCCTTTGGCAGGTTTCCCATATCATGCTTTAGATACTTATTTACCAAAATTAGTTTCTTCGGGAAAACGAGTTGCTATTTGTGATCAAGTAGAAGACCCTAAATTAGCAAAGGGTATTGTAAAGAGAGAAGTAACAGAAATTGTTACTCCAGGTACAGCTTCTCCAGGAATTAATGATAAAAGAAAAAATAATTTTCTTTCATCATTGACTTTAGATGGAAAAACATATGGTTTGTCCCTTCTTGATGTTTCAACAGGAAAATTTTTCCTTGCTGAAGGGGATATTCAAAAAATCCGTGATTTATTTATTAAGTTTGATCCAAAAGAGATTATTATTAATGAAAAGGAAAGTATTCAAGAATTAGATTGGATATTAGGGTCAAATCCTTTTATTACAGAAATAGATGAGTGGTTTTTCGATTATGATCTGTCAAGATCATCCTTACTAGAACATTTCAAAGTTAATTCCTTGAAAGGATTTGGTTGTGATGATATGAACGTGGGAATAATTGCTGCGGGTGTTATACTTAGATATATAACAAATAATATACAATTTAGTGCGGATCATATAACATCTATTCTTCCAATTAAATCAGCAGGTAAAATGGGATTAGATAGTTTCACGATTCGAAACCTTGAATTATTTAATTCACTTTCTAATCAGGGTCCCCATGGAACCCTTCTTTCTATTTTAGATGACACTCTTACAGCTGGAGGTGGAAGAATGCTAAGAAGTCGTCTTGCTATACCCCTCACAGAAAAAAAAATAATAGATGAAAGACTATTTATATTAGATGGGTTTTTTAAAGATAATTCTCTTCGATCAGAATTTCGCTGGAGATTATCAAATTCTAGTGATTTAGAAAGAATCCTAGGGAAATTTAGTCGGGGCTCTGGTACTCCTAGAGATATGATTGGGCTTAAGGAAACTCTAAAACTTATCCCTTATTTTAAAATTGAATTAAAAAAAAACCCATTAGAATCACTAATTAATTTCTCTAAGAAATTCATTTCGACAAAAAAGATTGTAGAAAAAATTGATGGCATTATTAATGATTCTCCTCCATCTAGCTTGGCCAAAGGTGGATTTATAAAAAATATGGTAAGCGAAGAATTAGATGATTTAAGAAAAATAGCACGAGGTGGCAAGGATTGGATAGCTTCAATGCAGGCTTCTGAAAGGGAGAAAACTGGTATTTCTTCATTAAAAGTCGGATATAATAAAGTTTTCGGTTATTATATTGAAGTAACAAAAAAATATCTATCGGAGGTGCCGGGAAATTATTTTAGAAAACAGACTTTAGTTAATGCTGAACGTTTTATTACTTCTGAACTTAAAGAATACGAAGAAAAAATTCTTACGGCTGAAGAAAAAATTATAGAAATTGAACTGAAATTATTTGATGAATTAAGAAGTTGGATTTTAAAAAATGCATATGAAATCCAACTTAACGCTGAGGCTATAAATGAACTAGATGTTAACCTAACATTAGCTGAAATTGCAAAGGTTAATGATTATCTTCGTCCAGAAATAACAAATAATTCAATCATTCAAATTAAAGGATCTCGTCATCCTGTAGTAGAGGCTCTAATGCCAGAAGGAGAAAAGTTTGTATCTAATGATATAAATATGTCATCTAATGAGAATCAAATACACCTATTAACAGGTCCAAATATGGCTGGAAAATCAACTTATCTTAGACAAATTGGGTTAATTGTAATTATGGCTCAAATGGGTAGCTTTGTACCAGCAAAGAGTGCAAAAATAGGCATAGTTGATAGGCTCTTCACTCGAGTTGGTGCAAGTGATAATCTTGCGGGTGGTGAATCAACTTTTATGGTTGAAATGACAGAAGCCGCGAACATTTTAAATAATGCGACAAATAATAGTCTAGTACTTCTTGATGAGATTGGAAGAGGTACAGCTACTTTTGATGGACTTTCATTAGCATGGGCAATCACAGAATATTTACATGAGAAAGAAGGAACTAAGGCAAGGACTATCTTTGCTACTCACTATCATGAATTAACTAAACTTCCAAGCAGATTTAAAAGGATAGTTAATTATAACGTTGTTGTCAAGGAGACTGAAGGGAAGATTTTATTTCAAAGGAAAATAAAAAAGGGACCATGTGATAAGAGTTATGGTATCCAAGTTGCTCAAATGGCGGGTCTTCCTTCTTCAGTAATTTCTCGTGCTACTGAAATTCTCGCAAAATTGATTCGATCTGAAACATTAAGTAATGAACAGATAACTTTCAACATGTCACCTGAGAAAAAAACTCCAAAGGATGAATCTAATCTTAAGAAGGAACTTAGTAAGATTAATATCAATGAACTAACACCTCTAGAAGCAATAAATCTGTTAGCTACAATAAAGAAAAAAAATGATCTATAAGTATGTTTTATTAGCCATTTTTATTTCAACTAGTTTTTATTCAAATTATCTTAAAGCTGAATCTGTTTGGGTAAAGTATGGTAACCAAATTTTTCGAGGAGTTGGAGATGCAAAAGCTATTGGCCTGAGTGAATCAGGTGTTGCTGCTGCTACTGGCCCACTATCTATTATTTGGAATCCCGCAAGGTTAAATAGTGTGGATGAAAGATCATTTATATTTGCTCATCAGGAACGTTTTGCTGGGTCTGTAACTTTTGATATTTTCGGTATAGACTTGCAACAGCGTTCAGAATCTAATTGGTCTTTAGTTTTAATAAGAGAGGCTGTTCAAGGAATCCCAAAAACTACTGATGCTCTTCTTTTTGGAACTGGTTCATTAGATGATCCAGAGGAGCGGGTTCTATCCTCTAATGTTACTTTTTTTAATCAATCTCAATGGGCTGGGGTAATTGGTTTTGCAACATCTCGAGGTGAATGGAATTTGGGTGGAAATACAAAAGTATTAATTCATCAATTAGGTGAGTTCTCAGGTTGGGGAATTGGTTTTGATGTTGGAGGATGGAAAAGGTTATCAACCAATAATGTTATTGGGATCTCTATTAGAGATATTACTACTTCTTGGGTTATTTGGGATTCTGGTACCGTAGAAAGAATCTCTCCTGAATTAAGATTGGGAGATGCTCATTCTTTTGATTTTGATGTATTCCCACTTAAAGTCACCACTATGGGTACAATAGTTCTTTCTATGGAAGGAAAGAAAAAAAATGATGATTTCTTCATTGGTTCTTTTGGTTCACACTATAGATTAGGTTTAGAATTAAACTACAATAATAAACTTAATATAAGATGTGGAAGGAACCCGATTTCTGGGTTTTCTACAGGTTTAGGTTTTATTTTTAATTTTGGTGAAATCGATTACGCCTTTGTTCCTTCTCCTTTGGGTACAATACTTGGAAGTAGTCATTACGTATCTTTGAATCTCAAACTTGAAGCTATAGATTCTTTTTTTGGAATTTTAAAAAAATGATTGTGGATAACTTCTTAATAAGTAACAGAAATATTGGTTAATAGGGTAGAAAGTCATTAAAAAACTTAAGTAAATTTCAGTTTAATTTTTTAGAGAGATATATGATTAGTAGTATGACAGGTTTTGGTGTAGCATCACAAGTTATTAATGACATTACAGTTTCTGTAGAGGTTCGATCCTTAAATAGTAGGTTTTTAGACTCACGTTTCAGGTTGCCTAAACAAATTGAATTTCTTGAACAAAAAATGAGTAAGAAAGTAAGAGAATATTGTAAAAGAGGAAGAATCACGGTTGCTGTTACATTAGAAAGATCAAACGGTAGTTTAAAGAATGAATTAGAGTTAGATGAGATTAGATTTGAAAAATATAAGAATTTTGTTGATGCTATTAATAGTAAATATAATTACAATATAAAATTGACTGATTTAGTTGATATACGTGAACTTCTCTTGTCAAAGCAAACATCTGTTTTGTCAGAGAGTAAAATCTTATCAGTTCTTGATGAAGCATTATCTAACTTAAATGATATGAGATCTATTGAAGGAAAAACTTTAGCTAAGGACATTAATATCAGAATAAAAAATATGAAAAATATTATAGCGAAAGTCCGAAGAATTACTCAAAAAACCTCTAAAAGTCTAAAGGATAAGTATCAGAAAAAAATTAAATCTATGATTAAAAATACTACTACTATAGATGAATCAAAGATTATTATGGAGGCTGCAGTTCTTGCTGAAAAGGCTGATATTACAGAAGAATGTGTTCGATGTGATAGTCACCTAGATCAAATTACTCAACTAGTTGCTAACCATGATTTAGCTGGTAAAAGGTTAAATTTTCTTTTACAAGAACTTCTTAGAGAAATAAATACTATAGGTTCTAAATCACAGGATCTAAATACAATTAATAGTGTAGTAGATTTGAAAGAAGAAACTGAAAAGGTAAAAGAGCAGGCACAAAATATTTTATGAATTCGAAATTGATTGTTCTTTCAGCACCTTCAGGTGCAGGAAAAACGACAATCGCAAAAAAATTACTTGAGGAAAATCCTAAATGGAGGTTCTCGGTTTCTTGCACTACTCGACCAAGACGAAGTCAAGAGAAAAATTTTGAAGATTATGAATTTATTACTTCAGCAGAATTCCTTTATCGAAAAGAAAAAGGACTTTTATTAGAATTTGAAGAAGTACATGGACAAATGTATGGTACTTTACAATCTATAGTTGATGATGCTTTGAATAAAAGGAGAGTACTTGTTCTTGATATGGATGTAAATGGTGCAATGATGATAAAAAAGACTTATCCTAAAGAATCCATAACCATTTTTATTCATCCGCCTAATTTTGATGTTTTAAATGAAAGATTAAAAAATCGTGGGACTGATTCAAAAGAAAAAATAAAAGAGAGGTTAAAACGAACGAGTTTAGAAGTTGAAAAATCAGTTGAATTTGATATTGAAGTTGTCAATGTGAACATTCATGAAACAGTTGAAAAAATATCAAATGAAATTCAAAGGATAAATGAAAGGGATAAATAATGCCAGATGAGACAATCCACTTCCGTGATATGGAAGAGAAGTCAGAAGATGTTTTTGAAGCGACTCTTGTTATTGGTAAACGTGCGCGCCAAATAATTGCTGAAAGAATTGCACGTAATCAAATTGTAACATTTGATCGAGATACAGAACTTGAGGAAACGGACTTTTCTGAACCAATCGAACCAGAAATTGAATATGAAGAGTTGATAAAGGCTACCAGTGAGGCTTTAGATGAATTTTTGAATGGAGAACTTGATTGGAACTATAGTAGAGAAGAAACCCCATGAAAGTCAAAATAATTGGTTTATAATGAATTATTAAATGATGAGGTTAAACGATATTTTAGACAGCTAGCGAAATTATTCGGCAATGAAATTTTTCTTCGAATTCCAAAGAATAAAATAGAAAAAGACACTTCAGAGTTACTGAATTCATTTGAATCTCAAATTAGCAATTGTTTAAAATGTTCCTTAGGGCATACAAGGAAGAACTTTGTTTTTGGTGTAGGTAATTCAAAAGCTGATATTGTATTTGTTGGTGAAGCTCCGGGTAAAGAAGAAGATTTAAAAGGTGAGCCATTTGTAGGAAAAGCTGGACAACTATTAGATAAAATACTTGCGGCTATAAAAATGACTCGCGGGGAAGTTTATATTTGTAATATTATTAAGTGTAGACCTCCAAATAATAGAACACCACATGATATAGAAATTGAGAAATGTTTACCTTATCTTGAAAGACAATTAAAGCTAATTTCACCACTATTAATTGTTGCATTAGGATCTACCGCGGCACAGGCACTTTTAAAATTAAATACTCCCTTAGGAAAACTGAGATCAAAAAAATGGAAATGGCAAGACTATGATTTAGTAGTAACGTATCACCCGGCTGCTCTACTTAGAAATTCGGCATTTAAGCGACCTACTTGGGAAGATTTTCAATGGATAAGTAAAATAATTGGAGAAACCTAGTTTGCAAAGCAATTCTAAAGAATTAAAAGTTAAAATACCACCTCAAGCTCTAGAGGCTGAAGAGGCTGTTCTTGGTGCAATGTTAACTTCTAAAGAAGCTGTTAGTCGTGGACTTGAAATTTTGACCTCAGACCATTTTTATAAAGACTCTCATCGTCGAATTTTTGAATCAATGAACAATCTATTCGATGATGGTGAGCCTATTGATGCTGTTTCTGTTATTAATGAGTTAAAAAAACGGAAACAGCTAGATGCTAGTGGGGGAGCATATTTCCTTACAGGTCTCGCAGATAGTGTCCCTACTTCAGCTAATATTGATTATTATGCGCAAATTGTCCTTGAAAAAGCTTCTCTTAGAAAACTAATTAGTGTTGCATCAGATTTATCTAGTGATGCATTTAATGATGAGCATGGTCTTGAGGATATTTTGGACAAAGCTGAACAAAGGATTTTTTCTATTTCTCAAGGTAGACTAAAGGGTAAGTTTCAGCAGTTAAGTCCTGTTCTTCAAGAAACTTTTGAACAACTTGATAAAATCCATCAAAAACCTGGTTCAGTTACTGGTGTACCTACAGGGCTAACGGATCTTGATGAAATAACTTCAGGTTTCCAGGATGGAGAATTAATTATTGTTGCTGGAAGACCAAGTATGGGTAAGACAGCCCTTGCACTTACTTTTGCACGAAATGCAGCTGTTGAGCATGACATTCCAATTGGTATTTTTAGCTTAGAAATGTCTAATAGCCAACTTGCAATGCGTTTACTTACATCCGAAGCTCGAGTAGATAGTCATCTTGTTAGAACTGGAAAACTGCCGAATGAACAATGGAAAAACCTTTCTCTTTCTGTTGGAAAACTCGCAGATGCTCCAATTTATCTTGATGATACGCCAGCTATGGGTATTACGGAACTAAGAGCTAAATCGCGTCGTTTGAAAGCTGAAAAAGATATTCAACTTATTATGGTAGATTATCTTCAGATGATGCATGGTGGGTCTAGTTCAGAAAGTAGGCAGCAGGAAATTTCACAAATTTCACGGTCCCTCAAGGCTCTTGCCAAAGAGATCTCAGTACCAGTTGTTGCCCTATCTCAATTATCCCGTGCTCCTGAGGCGCGAAGTGATCATAGGCCTCAACTTTCTGATTTGAGAGAAAGTGGTGCTATTGAACAAGATGCTGATGTGGTTATGTTTCTTTATAGAAAATGGGTTTATAGTCGTGATGAAGAAGATAGGCGTAAAGCGGAAATTATTGTCTCTAAACAACGAAATGGTCCTACTGGTACAGTCCCTCTTATTTTTGTAGATAGCTATGCTAAATTTGAAAATGCTACTTTATTTGACCAAATGGTTGATGATTAAACTTAATGCGTATTGCTGATCTAATACCAAATGTAACAGGATCCTATCCTAGAGATTTTCTTAACCTTATTGATTTATTGGAAGATCATCAGACTGTTAGTAATGAAGTACTTTATAAGCGGTTATGGGAAGCATATCAGTATAGTAAGGATCACCATCAAGGGCAACTAAGAAAATCAGGCAGACCATATTTCGAACACTGTGTTGCAGTAGCGGAACTTTTAGCTGAATGGCATATGGATTTGAATACAATAATTGGTGGAATCTTACATGATTGTATTGAAGATACTAATTCAACTTTTGAAGAAATTGAAAAGGAATTTGGAGAAGAAGTAGCTCAGTTAGTTGATGGAGTCACAAAACTTGGAGGCGTGCATTTAGGAAGTCGCCGAGATCAGCAGGCTGATAATTTAATGAAAATGTTTCTTTCTATGGCCAAAGATTTGCGAGTAATTATAATAAAATTTGCGGATAGATTGCATAATATGCGAACACTAGAATATTTACCCATAATAAAACAACATAGGATTGCTGTTGAGACTAGAGATGTTTACTGTCCACTTGCTCATCGTCTAGGAATGTTTAGGATTAAAAGTGAATTAGATAATTTAGTATTAGGTACATTAGAACCTGATACATTTAAAGGGATTGAAAAACTTCTTAAATCAACAGGTGGAAGAAGAAGACGAACTTTAAAAGAAATTTCAGAACCTATTGAAGATCGTTTAATTGAATACAATATAGATTATAATATAAAGACAAGGTTGAAATCTCATTCATCAATACATAATAAAATGGTTTCTCGTGATAAACCGTTTGATGAGATATATGATATTTTTGCTTTGAGGATTCTTGTTAAAAATATTGCTCATTGCTATACAGCTTTAGGTTTAATTCACCAAGTATTTACACCAGTTCACGAAAGATTCAAGGATTTCGTCGCGACACCAAAAAGTAATGGTTATCAATCTTTACATACTACAATTATCGCTCCATCAGGAAAAATGGTTGAAATTCAAATAAGGACAAATGAGATGGATCACAATGCTGAAATTGGTGTCGCTGCGCATTGGAAATATAAAGAGGGTAAAGGGAATGGTAGTCTAGATCATCATGTAGGTTGGTTAAGAGACTTAGTTGCAATTTTAAGAGATGAATCAGCAGATCCTAAAGAATTCATGAATCTATTAAAAATTGATCTTTTTCAAAATGAAGTTTTTGTCTTTACTCCAGCTGGCGATCTTATTCAATTGCCATCTGGATCAACACCAATCGATTTTGCTTATGGTGTTCATACCGAGATAGGGAATCATTGTTTGAGTGCTAAAATAGATGGAAAGATTGTTCCTTTAAATACCGAGTTAAAGAGTGGTGAAACTGTTGAAGTTATTACCTCTGATTCTCAGGGTCCTAGCCCAGCTTGGTTAAAATTTGTAAAAACCACTAAAGCACGAACTCATATTCGTCGAATTCATCGCCGTTCGCAATTAAAAGAGAGTGCAAAACTTGGAAAGGAAATAATTGAAAAAACACTTCGACGTATGAAAATGAAGGATAAAATAAAAGAGTTAAAATCTAAATCTGATTTAGCTGGTTTTGATTCAGATATTGCTATGATGGTTGCAATTGGGACTGGTCAAATAACATTAAGAGAAGTGTTAAGAAAAGCTTTTCCCTCAGTAACGGATGACGATTATGCTAAAGCGAAAGAAAAGGGATCGTTCCTTGATTTTGCACGTCGAAATGCAAAAGGAGTAAGTGTTCAAGGAATAGATAATATTCTAATAAATTTTGGAAAATGCTGTAGTCCTATTCCGGGAGATGAGATAGTTGGTTTTGTTACTAGGGGAAGGGGTGTTACAGTCCATCGTGCAGAGTGTCAAAATTTGCCAATTATGAGTGAATCTTCGGATCGTTTTATTGAGGTAGAGTGGGATGTGTCTCGTAAAGTTGAATTTCAATCTCAATTGAAAGTAATGGCTGAAGATAGGAAAGGTTATCTCAAGGATGTAACGGAAGCAATTTCAAGCCTTAATGTCAATATTACTAGTGTAGATACTAAAGTAGAGGATGGTATTGCATCTTGCTTAATTATAATTTCAGTTTTGAACGTTCGGCGTTTGAACAATGTTATAAGAAAAATAGAAAATCTTTCTGGTACTACAATAGTTGAGAGGTCAAATTAGATGAAAACTCTTTCTAGTATGGCAAAATGGATATTGGAAATTCTTTCTATTATTAACAATTTAAAAAATAACAGATATTTATAATCTTTGGCTACAGAAAATATCATTTAAATTCAGCAAAAGAGGTAAGCTGTTATTACACTCAATTTAGGAGAATTAATTTTTTTGAACCATGGGTAGGCTACTTGGCATTGATTATGGTGAAAAAAGAATTGGTATTTCTATATCCGATTCAAATAGGATTATTGCGTCTCCTCTAGAGACGATAGCTTTTGAATCTGAATCAAGTTTAATAAAAACAATTCGTAAAATCATATTGTCATTGAAAGTGGAAGGAATTATACTAGGATTTCCTATAGGTTTAAATGGTAAAGATACAAGCCAAACAAAAAAAGTATGCAAATTTTATAATATTCTAGTTAATGAATTTAAGATTCCAGTTATAAAAGAAGATGAAAGATTAAGTTCTGTAGCTGCATCAAATTCACTTAGAGTTCAAGGAATAAAACCTAGTCGAAACAAAAACATGGTAGATTCAACAGCAGCTGCAATTATTCTTCAATCCTATATCGACAGGAAAAATTAATGCATATTTTATTTACCAGAAAAAGTTGGGAATTAGCTATTGTTTCTGGTTGTATGCTTGGCTTGTCTTTTCCACCATATAAATTAGGGTTTTTAGCTTGGATGGGATTTGTTCCTTTAATTAGGGTCATTCTAAATGAAAAACCTTTAAAAAGTGCATTGTTTGGTTTCATGACGGGGTTTATTATGAATACATTAGCCCTGCATTGGCTTTCATTAAACATAGGTGCTCCATCTAAATCATTTGCAATAATTTCTCTTTTGTCAGCCGCTATTTATCTTGCATTATTTTGGTCATTATTCTGTTATATTTTTTCACATATTCAATCTATATCGGGTATAGGTCTATTAATTTTACCCTCTTTATGGATAATTACAGAGTTTATTATGTCTATTGGTCCATTTGGTTTTCCGTGGGTTTCTTTATCTACTACGCAGGTTGATTATTTGCCAATTATTCAAATTGCTGAGTGGACTGGTATATTTGGAATTTCATTTTGGTTAATAACTGTCAATGTAATTTTTTATGAACTATTAAATTGTTCAATATCCTACCGTAGTACAATTTTTAGGACGTTATTATTATCGATTGTTTCGATTTGGCTATTTGGTTATCTAAGATTAGGAACATTGTCTGATAAAGATGATAAGAAAAAAATAAAAATATCTGTAACTCAGCCTAATGTAGGGCCACAGGATAAGTGGGAAATTAAAAAAAGGGATTGGGTCTTTTCCCGTTTGGACTCACTATATAACATCGCTTCTGAAATGAAACCTGATATAATTATTTGGCCAGAAGCCGCTACGCCATCTTTCCTTATAAAAAACCATAGCCATCTCCTTAGAGTAAGGAGACTAATTAGACGGACTGGCATCCCTTTATTAACAGGAACTATTGATTGGTCACTGAGTCAAAATAGCAGATCTTATTTCAACAGTGTTGTGCTTATTAAAGAAGATGGTCAAATTCCAATATATCATAAGAAGCAACTTGTTCCAATAGGTGAATTTAACCCATTTGCTAGACAATTACCCTTGACACAGAAACTAAACTTGGGAAATTATACAAGAGGTAAAGAAGAAACGATTTTTGAGATCAATGGATCACTTTTTGCTTCTGTTATATGTTTTGAATCTGTTTTCCCAAGGATTATTAGAAGTTTAACAAATATTGGAGCTCAGTTTTTAATTATAGTTGTTAACGATGGTTGGTATGGTGAATCAGCTGAATTATACCAACATGAAGCTATTGCTAGACTTAGGGCCGTGGAGCATCGCTATCCAGTTATTAGATCAGCAAATACTGGAATTTCGGCTATTATTGATAGGTCTGGTCGGGAGATTAAAACTTTAGATATAGGTGAAACTGGAGTTATTACTGCTTCAATCGTTCCTTTTGATGGAAAAACATTTTATGGACGATATGGAGATTGGATAATTAGTACTGCTTTTCTTTCAATTTTATTTTTTTCTTTTATAGGTTGGCGGAAAGGTAATTTGTGAAGTCTATAATTTTTTATATAATTGTTTTACTCTGTAATCTAAATGCTATAAATCCAAAACCATTTGAAGATAAAAGAATTACTAAAGCTCCAATTCTTAAATCACTAGTTTTTCCAGGACTAGGAGAACTCTCAATAGGAAAAAAGAATCATGCAAAACTCTTTGGAGGTTTAGAGATAACTCTATGGTTATTAGTTGCTGAATCGATGCAATCAAAAAAAATGTCTCGATCAAATATGATTTCATATGCAGCAATTCATGCTGGAGCTAGTTTGATAGGAAAAGAGGATCAATTTGCTATAGATGTCGGCAATTATTTGAGTGCAGAAGACTACAATAATGAACAACAAAGAATGCGTCTTGCTAGCAGGGTTTATAGTTCTGATGGATATAATTGGGAGTGGGACAGTCAAGAAAATCAAGAAAGATACTGGAACTATATACGCAAACATGCTAGAGCTAATAAAATTGGGATGTTTGCAATTGGCGGAATGGTAGTAAATAGAATAGTCTCAATAATTAATGTTTCATATTTGAATAGACAAAATAAAGCTACGCCTTTATTAAAGTTTCAACCTTTTGATATAAATGATTCAATAAAAGCTTCAAAGCTAATATTATTTATTAACTTTTAAGAAAATGATTTTGGATTATAATCCCTTGACTTTTGTATTCTTAATTATTGTGTACATGTTTTCATTGTTTTCATCAAACAGTATTAGTCATTACATTATTCATTTAATTTTGTTGATATTATTTAAACACTTTTTTGGTATTTCAATTTTATCCATTGTTAAAAGATTACGTCCGACAATCGTATTTTTACCATTAATGACATCTCTCTATCTAGTTTTTTCAATACTTTTTTCACTTCAGCCTTTTTCCTTAATAGTTGAACAAGCTTTTAAATCAATAATAAAAATATCTTTTCTTTTAGGGAGTACAGCTTTATTCCTTGAGATGATTTCATCTTTAAGGTTAATGGATGCCATTAGAACACAGTGGATTAATTTGAATATTAAATCACGTAAGATCGAAGATTTTTTCCAACTTATGGAACTTTCCTTAAGATTTTTCCCTCTTGTTGTTTCTGAAATTAAAATCTTAATTCAGCTTGATAAAATGCTTGGTTGTTCTAAGCCAAAAAATAAAATGGCTAAGATAATAAAAATTTCGGATCTTCTTCCGTCACTATTTATTTCTTGCTTGCGAAAGGCCAGTCAACTTGGCCAAGCAATGGAATTCCGAGGTTATGGGAATGTTCTTCCGCGTACAATTGCTAAACCGATTAACTTTGGTTACAAAGATGGTATTATTATAATTTTAACATTCGCATTTATATTAGGACAATTAATCTTTGCCAAATTATAAGATAATCATAGAATATGATGGAACGGAATTTTCTGGGTGGCAATTTCAACCTAATATGAGAACTATTCAAGGTGAACTTGAAAGTGCTATTTCCAAAATAAATGGTAATAAACAAGTAAAAATTAATGGTGCTGGTAGAACTGATACTGGTGTCCATGCTTGGGGGCAAGTAGCAAGTTTTTGTTTAGATAAAAAATGGGAAGAAAAAAAACTCTGTAATGCAATTAACGGTAATTCTGCTGATGATATCAACGTTAAGGGTTGTGATATTGTAGGAGAAAATTTTCATGCAAGATATAGTGCTATCAAAAGAATGTATAAGTATAATTGTTTTCTTGGAAAATCTCCTATTTATCGAAAATATAATTGGGAAATAAAAAAACCTTTATCCTTCGAAAAATTGCATCAGTGTGCTGAACTACTGATCGGTGATTTGGATTTCACTTCTTTTGCAAAACATATTCCTGATAAAAATAACCAAAGATGTATAGTCAATCAATCTCAATGGATAAATAATGGAGCGTTCGTAATTTTTACTATAGAAGCGAATCGTTTTTTACAACATCTTGTACGTTGCCTTGTAGGAACAATGGTTCTGGTGGGAACTGGACAATTAACAGTTAATAATTTTAGTGCAATTCTCGAAGAAAAAAATATTAAAGCAAAAGTCTATCGAGCTCCATCGAACGGGCTTTTTCTACAAAATGTTACATACTAATGATTTCTTTTGTCCCAAAAATTTTATTGATCTTATTAAATAGTATACTTTTTGCTAAGATTGTAGATGTTGATGCTAGCAGGAAAAATGCAATTACACGTTCTATTCAAATAGTTGGACCCGCTGTAGCTAGTATTAATGTGATTAAGCAACGTACCACTCCTTTATTCAATGATCCTTTTTTTCAATTTTTTTTCCCTGAAGAACCATATAGTCAACGAATACCAAGTCTTGGGTCCGGTGTTGTAATTAGTCCCGATGGCTATATCATAACTAATCAACATGTAGTTGAAAATTTTGAAGAAATTTTTGTAACACTTCCTGGTGGAAAAGAATATGAAGCTGACTTAATTGGTGCTGACCATGAAACAGATATTGCGGTATTGAAAATACAAAATAGGAACCTACCATATGCCAAATTAGGTAAATCTGATGACATTCTTATTGGAGAATGGGTTATAGCCTTAGGTAATCCTTTAGGTTTATTTGATGTGAACAAACAACCTACAGCTACTGTTGGAGTCGTAAGTGCTACCAATCTAGATTTTGGTCGTAAACTTTCAGGTCGTTATTATAATGGTATGATTCAGACTGATGCGGCAATCAATCAAGGCAATAGCGGGGGCCCCTTATGCAATGCTTTGGGTGAAGTTATTGGAATAAACACATTTATTTTTACAGGAGGTGGATATAGTGATGGATCAATTGGCATTGGTTTTGCTATTCCAATTGATAGGGCAAAAAAAATTGCTGAAGAACTAAAAAAATATGGTAAGATCGATAGAAATGTAGCTGTTGGTTTTCGATTTCAACGTGTTGATCGACAACTTGCTAGGGCACTTCAGCTCCCTCAATTTGGTGGATTGATAATTACAGAAATAGAAAGAAGGGGACCAGCTGATAAAGCTGGTTTAATTATTGGAGATGTAGTTTATTTAATTAATAGTAGAAAAGTAAATTCTGGTGGTGATATAATAAAAATTATGGAAGATGGTCTTCTTCGGCCCGGCGATAAATTGGAAGTTGATTATTACCGAAAAAGAAAAATGAAAAAAACTTGGCTTAAGTTAGAAAAAAGATATTGAAGATGATCGCAAAAGAGGGTAGAGACATAGTTTTTTTTGTAATATTTTTTATGTTAATAGCAAACTTGCTGTGGATAATATTTAAAATAGACTTTTTTAGATTAGTAACTTTTTTCTCTTTATTAACACTAATTTTTTTCTTACAATTTTTTCGGGATCCGAAGAGAGAAGTACCTATCGGAAGGAAATTGGTATTATCTCCTGCCGATGGTAAAATAGTTGATATATCTTACAGCGAATCTGGTGAGAGAAAAATATCAATTTTTCTATCAGTATTTGATGCTCATAGAAATAGATCTCCAGTAAAAGGTAAGGTCATAAGCATTAATTATTTTAAAGGTAGTTTTTTGGCTGCATTTAATATGGAAGCTTCTGAAATAAACGAACATAATGATATTGAAATTCAATCAGAATCTGGTATTGTTCGTGTTCGTCAAATTGCTGGTCTTCTTGCAAGAAGAATTATATGCAATCTTTCTGAAGGCCAAAATGTTTTAGAAGGAGAATCTATTGGTTTTATCCGTTTTGGTTCAAGGACCGATCTTTTTTTGCCTCCAGAAACTAAAATATTTGTTGGATTAAATGATCGCCTAAAAGCGGGATCTTCAATTATAGGAGTACTTAATTGAAAGCAAAAGTTAGAGTAAATAAACAAGCTGTTCCTGGTGCATTTACATTTTTAAATCTTTTATTTGGTTTTCTAGCAATAATCCAGGCTTCACAAGGGCATGTAGAAAATGCTTGTTGGTTGGTCCTAGGAGGATCTCTTTTTGATTCTTTAGATGGTCCAACAGCACGAGCCCTAAAAGTTACGTCCCCATTTGGAATAGAATTTGATTCTATTGCTGATATTGTTTCATTTTGTACAGCTCCAGCCATTATAACTTATTTTGCTTTTGCTCAAGAATTAGACCCACTTATTGGGGCATCAATGAGTTTTCTTCCTCTTTTCGCTGGAGCTTTTAGGCTTGCTAGATTCAATATTGATGCTAGTGATGTTCCTTCTCCGTTTTATTCGGGTTTACCAACTACCGCTTTTGCAATAATAATTAGTTCATATGTTATATTTACCAATCGTTTGGTAGGGAATTTGGGTGATCCAAGAATTGCTCTATCTTTGATCATATTTTCATCTTTACTTATGATAACTAATACCCCATACCCAAAGCTTACATATATTGGGAAGAATTGGCATTCGAGAGTTAGAGTAATTTTTTTTCTATTTAGCCTAGCTGCTTTAACTTGGTGGCGTGGCCTTATTCTTTTCCCTCTTACAATGTTGTATGTGTTTGGGAGTCTGGTGAGATTTTCAATCCATAAAAATGACTTTGATGATGATACCCCTTTGGTAAAAATATCTTCGGAAAAGGAGGATGTTTTTGTTCGGTAGACGTGACTTGAAAGTTGTTATTTTAGTTTTATTTTTTGGTTCATTTATTGGAACTCTCTTTGGTGACCTTATTGCGTTTACTCTTCCCGAGGGTGTGGTGAAACAGTTTTTTTTACAAAGTACGGAGTTTTCTCTAAAAGGTTTATTTGGAGGAGAAAATGATCCAATTTCTCTTGATTTAGGTGCTATTACATTGATGTTTGGCCTTAAGTTAAGGTTTAACTTTGCAACTATTTTTGGTCTTGGAATTTCTTACTATTTTTTGAGGTATTTTCGTTAGGTAAATTTGGAGGTTGAGATGTATCAATTAATGGATCTCCCGTTTTTAGTAAGTATCGGCGGTTGGGAAGTTCTCCTGATTTTTTTAGTAGTTTTGCTTCTATTTGGAGCTAAAAGATTGCCGGAGCTTGCGAAAGGTCTTGGTAAAGGAATTAGGGAATTTAAAGGTGCTGTTGAGGGTTTTGAAAAAGAACTTGATGATGTAACTGATTCAGTTGAAAAGTCGCAGGAAAGCGATAATAAGTCGATTGACTAAGTTAAAGCCTTTATCTTTACAATTTTCTCAGTTTAAGGAGATTGCTAATCAATTTAGTGATCGAAATGCAATTGTTTATGATTTAGATCCTATTTATAAAGAGAATAGTCTAGATGATGAACTTTTACATGGTAGATCTATTCTAATAAAAGATAATATTGCTGTTAAAGGATGGCCTTTATCTTGTTCGTCAAAGATTCTTCAGGATTATATCTCTCCTTATAATTCTACTGTTGTTAATAAAATTCTTGAAAGTGGGGGAGTAATTGTCGGAAAGACAAATCATGATGAATTTGCAATGGGTTCTTCAAATGAGTACTCGGTTTTCGGCCCAGCAAAACATCCGACTAAGATTGATAGGGTTCCTGGAGGATCAAGTGGTGGATCAGCAACAGCAATTAAATTAAAAATGGCAGACTTTGCACTAGGTTCCGACACGGGAGGGTCAGTACGGCAGCCAGCTGCTTTTTGTGGTGTTTATGGAATGAAACCAACATATGGGAGAGTTTCACGGTATGGACTGGTAGCTTTTGCATCCTCTTTTGATCAAATTGGCCCCTTTGCAAGAACAACAGAGGGGATAGCAAGGCTTCTTCAAGTAATTTCGGGAAAAGATCCAAAGGATGCTACTTCTGCAGAAAATCAGGTACCTGACTACCTATCGAAACTTGGTGGACCTATAGCAAAGAGGATTGGTGTTCCATGGAGCTTTCTAAAAGATGGTGTTGATGTACAGATTATTAATAGGTTAAAGGAAATAGAATTATTTCTTAAATCAAATGGTTGTGAAATTTGTGAAGTATCTCTTCCTCATGCTAAACATGCAATTGCTGCCTATTATGTCTTAACAAATGCTGAAGCTTCCTCAAATCTAGCACGTTATGATGGTGTTAGATATGGCTTGAGTAAACGAACTACAGACTTAGAATCAATGTATAAAGATAGTCGATCAAAAGGTTTTGGTAATGAGGTGAAACGTAGGATAATGCTAGGAACCTATGTTCTTTCTTCAGGTTATTATGATGCTTATTTCAAAAAGGCTCAACAAGTACGAAGATTGATACAAAATGACTTTATTAAAGTTTTCGAAGATGTTGATCTTATACTTCTTCCTACTACTCCTACACCGGCATTTAAACAGGGTGAACATCTAAAAAACCCTTTAGAAATGTATCTTTCTGATATTTTTACAACTCCAATAAGTCTTGCTGGTGTCCCTACTTTAAATATACCAGCTGGAGAGACTTCAGATAACCTTCCAATAGGAATGCAATTAGTAGGAAATTTCTTTAAAGAAGAAACAATTCTTTGTTTAAGTCATTATATAGAAGATAATCTTAATTTGGTTTGAATGTTTGAATTTGGCAATCCTTGGTTTCTTGCTTTATATCTATTAATCCCCTTAGTAATTTGGTTTGACAAACGCTGGGGTTCGAGTAGAGAGGGTACCATACAAGTTTCATCAATACAGAATTATATAATGGTGTCCAATCTATCCGGATCGAAGAAGGTAAAGATAGTAAAAATTGTTTATCTTGTTCTTTTATTCTTAATTATTACTGCTTTATCAAAACCTAGAGCTATTCATGATCTATCGGAAACTTCTATTAATGTAGTGGATATTAATTTGATATTAGATATAAGTAGTAGTATGCGAGCTGAAGATTTCAAGCCTAACCGTCTTGAATCTGCAAAAAAGACTGCAAAGAGTTTTATAGAGCAAAGAAAAGGTGATAGAATTGGATTATTAGTTTTTGCTGGTGAAAGCTATATACAATGTCCACTTACAATTGATTACACAGTACTCTTAGATCTGCTTGAGCAGGTTCAGATTGTAGATGAAACTCATGATGGTACAGCTATCGGTATGGCTATCTCTCATGGAATTAATCGTTTACGTAATAGTGAAATAAAAACGCGAATTATGGTATTGTTATCTGATGGAAGTAATAATGCTGGAGAGATTGACCCTGTCACAGCAGCTGGTTTTGCAAAAGAATATGATATCCGAATATACTCTATAGGTGTTGGAAGCAGGGGTAATGCACCTTTTCCAGTTAATGATTCTGTATTAGGGAAAAGATATGTTCAAGTTCCAGTAGAAATGGATGAAAAAACTCTTCGGGAAATTGCGGATATAACAGGTGGTAAATATTTTAGAGCAACTAATGAAGATCAATTACTTGCTATTTACGATGAAATTAACTCCTTAGAAAGATCTGATATAGTAGTAAAACATTTCCGGAAATATAATGAACTTTTTGGATGGTTCTTAATTCCATCAGTTTTTTTAGTGATAGGAACACTTTTTATTAATGAAAATATTTTTAGAAAACGTTTTTAAATGATTGATTTTAGATATCCTTTAGTATTGTTTTGTTATCTACTGTTGATAGGAATAATGATAATTAAAAAAGTAAAATCAAAGGATAGGAGTTTTGAGTTATCCCGCTGGGGTGAAGAAAAATTAAGAACTCGACTTTTTTCTAGAATTGATATGAAGTTACTTCGAAGAAAATCTCTTATTCAATGGTGGGGAATTTTCTTTTTAATTTTTTCTGCATCTGGTCCGCGTATTGGTACTTCTTTAAAGGAAATTGAAAGCAAAGGAGTAGATATCCTTGTCGCCTTGGATATTTCAAAAAGTATGTTAGCTGAGGATGTAAAGCCTACCAGGTTAGAAAAATCGAAATTAGAGATAAGTCGACTTATATCTAGACTTGAGGGGGACAGAATTGGTCTTGTTGTTTTTGCTGGAACTAGTCACCTATATCTACCTTTAACTAGTGATTATGACGCTGCCAGACTATTTGTTAACGCTATAGATACTGAGATGGTTAGTTCCCAAGGAACAGCATTAAGTGATGCGCTCTTAACTTCACTTAATGCATTTAGCTCTACAGATGAAAAGCAAAGAGTTTTAATTCTTTTGAGTGATGGAGAAGATCATGAAGGGGAAGCTCTTATCTCGGCTAAACGTCTTTATGAAGAGGGGGTAACTATTCACACCGCAGGTGTTGGTACTATAGCTGGATCATTGATTCCAATTTATAATAATCAAGGTTTCCAAAACGATTACAAAAAAGATAGATCGGGTAAATTAATTACATCTATACTAAACATGTCTGTACTTCAAGAAATATCTGCTATTTCTGGAGGTATTTCAATTCGCTTTGATGGACGGTCAGGAAGTATGGATGATTTAATTAATGTTATTGAAAATATGGAAAAGAAGACTTTGAGGACACATGAATATTCACAGTTTGAAGATAGGTTTCAATATTTTCTTATACTTGCTCTAATATTTTTTTTAATTGATTTTTTTATTAGTACTAGAAAAAAGCAAGAAGATTGGCAGGGCCGTTTTGTATAATTTATTTTTTATTGTAATTACATATTTATGCATTTTAAATGGACAAGGTCTAATAGAAAATACAGTTTTAGTCCAAGATGAGGATTCTACTGATGAAAAAACATTAGATATTCCTGAAGCACATTTTAATTCTGGATATTCAGCTTATTTAGATCAGAGCTTTGAACAGGCGAAAAAAGATTTTGAATTAGCATCCAAAACAGGTAAACAAGAGCTTAAATCTATGTCATTTTATAATTTGGGGAATACATTGCATAGTCAGGGTGAATTAGAGGGAAGTCTCTTGGCATTTAGAAAAGCAATAGAACTTAATCCAAATGATTTAGATTCTAAATTTAATTATGAATTGACGAAACGTTTGTTACAGAAGAAACATAATCAAAAATCCCAACAGTCAAAACCTGATAAAGATAAAAATGATGAAAATAAAGACAAAAATCAGAATAAAGATCAAAAACAGTCAGAGCAAAAAGAAGAAAAAAGTTCAGAAAATAGACCTTCTCAAAAACAGAATTCTCAAGAACAAAAGCCCGATCTTAGTGATAAAAAGCCTAATGCTGAGGCAACATTAAATGCATTAAAAGCTGATGAAGAAAATCTTATGAAACGTAAATTGAATAATTCAAAAAGTAGAATGCTTGAGAAGGATTGGTAGATGAACAAAGAACTATTGTTTTTATTGTTTTCTTTTCAAGTTTTACTATCTGAAACGGAAGTTAGTGCAACTGTTGATCAAAGTAACATCCAAATAAATGAAACTTTGACCTTAAAGATTACCGCTAAAGAATCTGATGATTTCCCTAGACTTACGTTAACTGATTTAAAAGATTTTACTGTAATTTCAGGGCCAGGACAATCTAGTAGTTTTCAGTGGATTAATGGAAAGATGTCTAGTTCAAAAACCCTATCTTGGACCCTATTGCCAAATAAGATTGGCAAACTTACTATCCCTTCATTTTCTATTAATATTGATGGAAAAAAAATTAATACTGAAGCTATAAAAATTAGTGTTAACAAATCATTTCCTAAACCATCTGCTGATAGGAAAAATTCTGATATTAAAAATAACAAGGATGAAACCCCTCTTTTATTTTTAGTGGCTGAGCCAAATAAAAAAGAAATTTTTCAGGGTCAACAACTTACTGTTGATTATAAACTATTTACTCGGGTAAATATGAGACAATATGCTATTGAATCAAAACCTCAAGGAGTAGGTTTTTGGCAGGAAGAACTTTATGCTCCAAAACAGCCAACTTTAAAAGAAACTTCTATAGATGGGGTTCGGTATCGAGTAGCAACCTTGTATAAAGTTGCACTTTTTCCAATAAATAATGGTCAACTAGAAATTGAACCTATGGTTTTAAATTGTTCAATTGAGATTCCATCTAAGAACCGTCAATTTTCCTTATTTAATGATTTTTTTTCTGACCCTTTTTTTTCTAGGACAAAAAAACAAATAATTAGTTCAGAAAAAATAAAAATTAATGTTAAACCAATCCCAGAGCTTGATAAACCTTCTGATTTTACTGGAGCAGTAGGGGACTTTCAAATCAAAGCAAATGTTGATACCAATCATGTTTCTGTTAATGAAGCTATAGCTCTAAATATAGAATTATCTGGTACAGGAAATTTTCCATTATTTCAATTGCCAGAAATTGAATTTCCTGGTGGTCTTGAGGTTTTCAGCCCTAAAATAAAGATTGATAAAGACCCTTTTCGGGATGAGATTTCAGCTACTCGTTCATGGGAATATATTCTTATTCCAAGAAGAGATGGACAGTATATTCTTCCGAAAATAAAATTAAGCTATTTTGAACCCAATCTAGGTCATTGGAAAAAAATCACTACTGATAGAATACCAATTATTGTTGATCCATCTGAAAATGCCTTCTTAGTTGAAGGTGGATTAAGAAAAGAAGAAATTTCACTTTTGAATAAAGATATTCGCTATATAAGACAAAAGCCAGTGAAATTGCGAAATAATTCTAATCGCGTTTTCCCACTGGGATTTTGGTACATGAATATTTTGTCTATTGGTATTTTTTTTACTCCTAGTATTATTAGGAAAGTAAAAACTAAAGTCAATGCACGTTCAGGTATTTATTTAAAGCATAATGCACTTAAAAGACTCAAGAAACAATTAAATGGAATAAAATTAGATAATGATTTTCAAACTGTGGAGAAATCTATTTACTCTTATTTTTCAACTCAACTTGACATAAGTGAGGTTGGTCTTGACGCTCGAATTATTCGGGCTAAAGTATTTGGTTTAATTGATAATGAAAGTATAGAGACCCTTGAAAAAATATTGTCTAATTGTGCATTAGGTCAGTATGCCAAATCAAGACAAGAAATATTAGCACCTCAACTTGCAGAAAAAACTGTTAGACTTATTCAAAAAATCGATAAGCAACTATGATCAGAGTAGTTATTCTCTTTTTAATTTTGATAAATGTTCAAGTAAGTTATGCTAATTATGCTGACTCACTCTTCCTTGATGGAAATAAACATTATAGTATTCAAGATTATAATGGTGCTTTAGATGTGTATGAAAAACTTTTAAGTCAAGGCTACGAGCATTCTGATCTATATTATAACCTTGGTAATGCATACTATCAATTAGGTGAATTGGGTAATGCTATTTGGGCTTATGAGAAAGGTCTTATCCTTAACCCTAGAGATGATGATCTTAATTATAATCTGAGTGTTGCAAATGCTAGAATTGTTGATAGAATAATTATTCCTGAACCATTTTTTGTTATAAAATTATATAGTTCTTTTAGGCAAATATTTTCTCCAACTCAATGGTTATACCTAGTAAGTTTTTTAATGCTATTAAGTTCAATCTTTTCTACAACAAGAAAAATTTGGGTAAATCATATAACTCGTTTGATGATGAGCTTTTCGTTAATCATTTTTATTTTTGGACTTATCTCCTTATTTATATTTGTTGATGTTAATTATAACCTTTCAAAGAATGAATCGGGTGTGATAATTGCCAAAGAAGGAAAAGTTTATTCAGCACCATCCAAAAGTAGTAATCTTTTGTTTGTTGTGCATGAAGGTACTAAAGCGAAAATATCAAACAGGGAAAATCCATGGGCTGAAATTCAACTTATTGATGGTAAAAAAGGTTGGTTGTCATTAAAACATTTGAGGTTACTGTAAGGTGAAGATTCTCAGTAGTATTATTATTGTGTTAAGTATAATAATTGCTCAACAAGACAATTTGAATTTTGATGAAAGCTTTGATCCATCAATACTAAAAGAACCAGAAATAAAACTCCCAACAATAATTAGTTCTGATGAACCATTGCCAAAAATATTTTTACCAACTGAAATAGATTCAGTAATTGATGGTTTTAGAGTTCAGGTTGTTTCTATTCAAGATTTAAATAAAGCAAATGCTATCTTTTCTTCTTTGTCTTCACAATTTGATTCCGAAGTATATATTATTTATGATTCACCAAATTATAAACTTAGAATCGGGAATTATACATCTCGTGTATCTGCCGAAAAAACAAGAGAGAAACTTTTGTCTCTTGGATATAGTGCTCCATGGATAATAAAAACTAAAATTAAGCGTTCACAAAATAATAAGTGAATGATTTTGTATAAAAATGGCTGGCCATTCTAAATGGGCGCAAATTAAGCGCAAGAAAGCTATTATTGATGCTAAACGTGGACAGGTTTTTACTAAAATAATAAAAGAAATTACTGTTGCTTCTAGACTAGGTGGAGGTGATGAGAATGCAAATCCAAGGCTAAGACAAGCAATTATTAGTGCAAAAAATGCAAATATGCCAGCTGAAAATATAAAGAGAGCAATTCAAAAAGGTACGGGTGAACTTCCAGGTGTAAATTATGAAGATTCTATTTTTGAAGGATATGGACCTGAAGGTGTTGCGATAATGATTGAAGTAACTACCGACAATAGGAATAGAACTGTTGCTGAATTACGTCATTTAATTACTAAATATGGTGGGAACCTTGGAGAATCTGGTTGTGTATCTTGGATGTTTGAAAAAAAGGCCTCAATTGCTGTAGACAAGAAAATTAATAGTGAGGACCTTCTTTTTGAATCAGTATTATTAGCTGGAGGTGAAGATTTTATTGAAGAAGATGATGTATACATTATTCAATCTTCTCCTGAGAAAATGATTCCAGTTATTGAGTCTCTTCAAAAAAATGGTTTTATAATCAAAACATCTGAATTATTACAAGTGCCTATGAACTATGTGAAAATAAAAGGCGAGACAGCAAAAAAGGTGATAAAATTAATGGAAGAACTTGATTTCCATGAAGATGTTCAAAAAGTATCAGCGAATTTTGATTTCGAAGAAGATACGGTAGGTTTGTTTAACTAAATGCGTTGTATTATTGGAATAGATCCTGGTCTTACAATCACAGGTTATGGAGTAATTCAAGTTGTTAAAGAAAAAAAAACAATTATTACGTGGGGTACTATACAGCCACCAAAGACAGAAGAAATTCATGTTCGACTTTCAATATTATATAATGGATTGATTGATGTTATAGATCGATATTTACCTACTGAATTTGCAATTGAGGAAGCTTTCTATAAGAATAATGCTAAGACAGCTCTTCTTTTAGGACAAGCTAGAGGTGTGGCGATGCTTGCAGCAGCACATAGAGAACTTCCTTGTGCGGAATACTCTCCTCGTAAGATAAAGATGTCAGTAGTTGGTAATGGAAATGCTTCGAAAGAACAAGTTAAATATATGATTGGCTCTATATTAAATATGGACAAGGTGCCTGATAAACTAGATGTAACAGATGCCTTTGCTACAGCTCTTTGCCATCTTAATCAAAAAGATTTAATAGTTCAATGATTAATTCTATACAAGGTACTGTAAAATCTAAATCAACAACAAATGTAGTCATTGATATTGGAGGTATTTCTCTTGATGTTATAATATCTATTCCAACAGGAAATCTATTGCCAGATGTTGGAAATAGATTAGAACTTCGAACATATCTTAATGTTAGAGAGGATGCTTTGGAACTTTATGGGTTTTCAGGTGAAAGCGAATTAGAAATATTTAAAATGCTAATTACAATATCTAAAATAGGCCCAAAATTAGCTATGGGAATAATTTCTGGCACCAGTCCTGAAGAATTTAAAAGGAGAATAATAACTGGTGATGTTGTTTCATTAAAAACTATTCCTGGGATAGGTCCTAAAATGGCTAAACGTATAATTGTAGAATTAAAAGAAAAACTTGTTGAAACAGTAGAGGATTCTGATCTTCCGAATGATGGAGAATTTCCTCGTCATTTGACTGATGCGGTTGCTGCATTAACCTCCCTTGGATTCAACAGGGCCGATGTATTTCAAGTTTTGAAAAAAATTCAACAAGAAGGTAAACTCAGTGGGGAGATTGAAGATGTGGTGAAAATGGCTCTAGCTGAGCTTTAATCTGATGAGTAAGTATGCAAAACGTTTAAAAAACCTTGGGACTGAGTCTGTTTTTCAAGTTGCTAGGCAGGCAAATGAATGGTTGAGAGACGGGAATAGGGTTTTCCCTTTTCATATTGGAGATTTTAATATTCCTACACCACTTCGTGTGGTAGAAGCAATGAATAAAGCTATTATTGAAGGAAAAACAGGATATTGTCAACCTCCTGGTATATCTGAATTAAGAATTGCTCTTGCTGAAGATGTTGGGAAACTCAGAAACTTAGATTATAATCTTGAAAATGTAATTATACAACCAGGCGGTAAGCCAACAATTGGAAAATTTATTTTGGCTGTTATGGAGCCTAGAGACGAAGTACTTTATCCTACTCCAGGATTTCCTATTTATGAATCTTTAATTGAATTCCACCAAGGAAAAGCTATTCCATATTCTTATATAGAAAGTGAAGATGGTTTCATTATCGATATTGATCGGTTGAAATCTAGTATTACACCAAAAACAAGTATGTTGATTATTAATAATAATCATAATCCTACGGCTTCTGAATCTTCTACAAATGAATTAGAAGAAATTGCTAAAATTTGTATTGAGAATGATCTTTGGGTTCTATCTGATGAGGCATATTTCGAGACTCGATATGAAGGAGTATCTAGGTCTATTGCTTCTATTCCTGGTATGGCTCAGCGTACTGTAATATTATATACATTTTCAAAAAAATTTGCGACTACAGGTTGGAGAGTTGGTGCATCTATTGGTCCCGAAAAAGTTATGGAAATAATCTCTCAATTAAATGTTAACGATGAATCATGTACTAATCATTTTACACAATGGGCAATGCTTGAAGCACTGAAAGGTGGAGAAGAAATGTGTAAGCCAATAATAGATAAGCTTCGACAAAGACGTGATTTAACCTGCAATCTATTAAATAATATCAATGGGGTTTCAGTGACTGTTCCTGACTCAACTTTCTATGTTTACCCTAATTTGACTGATATTGTATCTAGAAAAAGATTTAATACAGTAAAAGACTTACAAGAAGATGTTTTGAAAAAAACTGGAGTTGGATTTTGTCCAAGAGAGTATTTTTGTAGACCTCTTCCATCTGAAAAACAACAGTATGGAAGGTTTGCATATGCGGGGATTAGTAAAGAGGAAATAAAGGAAGGACTTTACAAACTTAAAGATTACTGTGAAAACTAACTATGGAATTAGCTACTCAAAAAACAGTTCTTTATGATACTCATATATCTCTTGGCGCAAGGATTGTCAGTTTTTCTGGTTTTTTAATGCCATTACATTATTCTGGAATTATTGAGGAACATAATTCAGTTCGTAATTCAGTTGGTTTATTTGATCTTTCTCATATGGGTGAATTTTATATCAGTGGCAAAGATTCTTTTCCCTTTCTTCAAAGAATCACAACTAACGATCTTTCTAAGATTAACGTTGGTCAGGCTCAATATTCAGCGTTTTGCAACAAATTAGGTGGTATAATTGATGATTTTCTTATTTATCGGTTTACAGATCATTTCCTTATCGTAGTTAATGCTTCAAATATTGTTAAAGATTTCATGTGGCTTAAAGAAAATGTTAATGTCAATGAAGATATTTCAATAGAAGACCAATCAAATACTTTTTCATTATTGTCTATTCAAGGCCCTCTATCATTGGATTTGCTTTTAAGTTTAGTTAAAAATTCTGAAGAAATTGAATCATTGCCTTATTATCACTATTGTCATACTAATATAGGTGGAGTAGATATCATCTGTTCTAGAACTGGTTATACAGGTGAACTTGGTTATGAATTATATATTAAAGGCTCAGGTGTTAAGAGTATTTGGAATATTATAATGGATAAAGGTGCTGATTTAAATATTCAAGCTATTGGCTTAGGTGCTAGAGATACGTTGCGTTTAGAAATGAAATATTGTCTTTATGGAAATGATATAAGTGAAAACAATAATCCATTGGAGGCTAGATTAGGATGGATTACAAAATTTGGGAAAGGTGATTTTATAGGAAAAGAAAAGTTGATTCAATTTAAATCCGAGGGTATAAAAAGAAAATTAATTGGATTTGAAATTTCTGGTAAAGGCATTGCTAGAAATGGTTATAAACTGATTAAGAATGGTACTGTTGTAGGGCATGTAACAAGTGGTTCATACTCTCCCTCATTGTTAACGTCAATTGGTATGGCTTATGTTAAATCAGATTATACAAAAATTGGTGAGAATTTAATAATAGATGCTAGAGGTCGTGAACTTCAAGCCACTATAGTTAACACACCTTTTTGGACTAAAGGTACTGCTTTGGACCAATTTTGAAAAAAGATATGGATAAAAAAAAAGAAATAATAGGTATTCTGTTAATCTTAGTGTCAATCTTTCTAATGCTAAGTTTAATCACTTATAACTCATCAGAGGAACCTACAATATCACCGAATATTGCTATCTCTAATAGGGCAGGGATAATTGGAGTTTATATCAGCTATTTTTTTAGAAAGCTAGGTATAGGTTATATATCTTTTATTATTCCTATTTTAGGTATTGTTTGGGGTTGGATACTATTTAGTAAGAAAAACCAAGAATTTTTTGTAAAGATCACTCTGCATCTTGTTTTAACATTTTTTATTTTATCTATGTTTTTTGGACTTGCTGCAATTAACTCTATTATAAGCTATGAGTCTTCTGGCCTATTTAGTGCTGTAATAGCAAGGCTACTAAATGATTTTATGGGAACCAGTGGAGCAATTATTTTTCTTTTTGCTTCCATATTTATAGTTATTCGTAGCTATTTTGATTTGAATTTTTATGACTCTATTATGAAAATTTTCTCAAAACTTTTTAGTAGAGTAGGTTGGATTAAAAAAGAACAAAATATCGAAGTAAAAAAAAGAGAACATACGGAAAAATTGCTTGAAGGGTTAAAAAATAGAAGAGAATTAGAACAAGTTGATATTCCTAATCCAATTCCTGCTCCCTCTTCCCCTCTAGACTTTGATGAAAATACGCATGAAGCAATAAAAGGTGAACGTTCTGATTCATTACCCAAAAATAAATTACAAGAGATATTACCAGATAAAAAAGTTAATACCACTTTAGATGATGGTAACTCTATTAATAAAACTGAAAAGAAAATAATAGAAGCTGATAAAAATTCTATAGAAGAATATAGAATACAAGATGAGATAATAGAACAGGAAGTTAACTTTGATGAAACTGTTGAGGTAGTTCAAGAATCTTATCAACTACCTTCTGTTGACTATCTAGATCATCATGAAGAAATTTCTCCTAGTGCTTCTGATAGTGAGTTAGTAGAAAAGGCTCAATTTTTGACACAATCTCTTTCAACTTTTGGAGTTCAAGGTAAAGTTGTTAATATAGCTCCCGGACCAGTTATTACTCTATTTGAAGTAGAACCTGCGGAAGGTGTCCGAGTCAACAAATTTGTTCAACTTTCTGATGACTTAGCTAGAGTGATGAAAGCTCCAAGAGTAAGAGTTATAGCTCCTATACCAGGAAAATCTTCTGTCGGTATAGAAATCCCTAATGAAAATCCTTCAGTAGTTTATATGCGTAGCGTCGTTAATTCAGAAAAATTTATTTCATCTAAATCAAACTTGGTGGTAGCCTTAGGAAAAACAACTAGTGGCGAAAACTTTATTATTGAACTTGATAAATTGCCACATTTATTAATTGCTGGCACAACTGGATCAGGAAAATCAGTATGCATAAATACGATAATTTCTTCATTGCTTTATCGTTCCACTCCTGAGGAAGTAAGATTCATTCTAATTGATCCAAAAAAACTGGAAATGGCGTCATATAGGTCATTGGAAAAGCACCACCTAATTACATCTGAAGATATAGATGAATATGTTGTGACAACCCCAGAAAATGCTGTTCTAGCATTACGTGCAGCTGAAAAAGAGATGGGTCGTCGCTATGATGTTCTTGCTGATGCTGTTGTTAGAAATATCCAAGAGTTTAGAGAAAAAGCATCAAAGGATAAAAATCTTGAAACAATGCCATACATTGTTGTAATTATTGATGAATTAGCTGATTTAATGCTTAGAGCACCCAAAGAGGTAGAACAGTCAATAGCTCGTCTTGCCCAAATGGCCAGGGCAGTGGGAATCCATCTAGTTCTTGCTACTCAGAGACCTTCTGTAGATGTGATTACAGGTGTCATAAAAGCAAACTTTCCAGCTCGAATTGCATTTCAAGTAGCAACTAAAATTGATTCTAGAACTATAATTGATATAAATGGTGCTGAAAAGCTTCTTGGTAAAGGTGATATGCTTTTTCTGCCACCCGGTTCTTCTGATCCTACTCGATTGCATAATTCATTTGTCACATTAGATGAGATTACAAAAATAGTAGGTCATATAGAATCTCAACCAACGGCAGATGAAATTAAATTAGAAGGGAGTAAATCACAGATTGGCCCTGATGGTGAAATTAATGGGACAGGTATAGATGATCAAGATGAACTTCTTAATGAAGCAATTCGTTTAATTGTTACTAATCAACAAGGCTCAATCTCACTTATACAGCGAAGATTTAGGGTTGGATATTCCAGAGCTGCTCGTCTTATAGATCAAATGGAACAAATTGGTATTGTTGGCCCATTTACCGGTAGCAAAGCTAGAGAAGTTCTAGTTGATGAATCTTATTTGCAAATTCTTGATGATAATTCTTAGATAAAAAAACTATTTGAAGAAAAAAAATAAAATATTAGTTACCCTTTTTTCCATGTTTTCTATTTCTTTAGCTGAATATGATGAAGAAATCATATATGAAGTTTCATCAGCAGTTCTTAGCAAGAGTGGCCATGATTTTGAAGTAATTTGGTTCTATCGCCTTGATGAAGAATCATGGGAGGGAAAAGGAACTCTAAAGATTTATGGTAAAGATTATTTGAGCCTGGAATTGCCATTTATGGAAGTATTAATTAAAAAATCAATTATGAGCATTAAATATCCGGAAGAAGATCAGGTTTTAATTGATTATTTCAACCGTCGAGATTCTTCCAATATTTTTGCGGTTCTCTTGAGTGAGTTTGATGGTTTTATTGTTGAAGAAGTATCAATGGAAAACAAAGAGATTTTCCTTAAACTAATTCCTGAGGCATTAATTGGATTTGAGATATTAAATATAACTGTCTCAGAAAAAAATTTTATACCCAAAAAAATTCATGCTATTTCTGGAGAAGAGATGGAGGTAAGTGTAAATATTCTTTCTTTTTCACCTCTCTCGGATAGAGAAGCTTTAATTTCAAAAGAATTAGATGCTAACGAAATAATTGATCTAAGGAAGTAGCCAGTGAAGAAAATTTTCGTTGGGTTGTTTTTTAGTATAGGAGGTCTTTATCTAGCTTTTGGTCAGATTGATTTCAAAAATCTTTCTTTAGTGTTTTCATCCGTTAGATGGTTACCTATAATTTTTGCTTCTTTAGCCATGGTTTTAAGCGTTTGGATACGAGCTTTGAGATGGAGGTTGATTTTATGTCCAATTAAACATTTAGATACCAATTCACTTTTTGAGGCTACAATGATTGGTTACTTTGGGAATTCGATTTTACCATTGAGATTGGGAGAATTCATGAGAGCGTACGCACTAAAAAGGAATTCTTTAAGTATCTCAGCCGCTTTTGGGACTATAGTTATTGAAAGAACATTAGATATGATAGGTATAATGATTTTAATTATTCTGTTATTTTTTTCCTATGATATACCTTTTTGGCTTTTAAAAAGTGGTTTAGTTGTATCAATTTTTGTTGTTATTATTTCACTTTTCCTTTTTTGGATTACATTAAAACATGATCAATTTATAAAAAAGTTAATAGGATTCCAGTTCTTTCGAAGTGGAATTAGAAAAAAATTTTTAGATATGATACAATCATTAATGATTGGTTTAACTACTTTGCGTAAAGTAAAACAAATTAAGGTAATTGTATTTAACTCACTTCTTTTATGGGGAATTTATTGGCTGATTACTTTCTTATGTATATACGCTGTTGGAATTAAACTATCCTTTATTCAAGTTGGAATTCTCATGGTAGCAGTTACTATGATCATTATTTTGCCAGCAGCGCCCGGCTTTATTGGAACATACCATGCTGGCGCTGTTTTAGTATTAGTTGAGGTTTTTGGAGTTTCTCAAACATCCGCACAAGCTTATGCTTTAATTAACCATGCTGTTGGATTTCTACCTCTTATCGTAATTGGAGCTTTTTATTTCTTTCGAAGCTCTATGACTTTAGAAGATATTAAATCAATTAAAATTAGCAGTAGCTCATGATTAAAGGTGCTATTTTTTTAGATCGAGATGGAACGCTTAACCCTGATCCGGGCTATATTAACTCTCCTGATATTTTCCATCTTTATACTGATACGATAATAGCTTTGAAACTTCTTTCAAAGACTAAATTACCACTAATATTAGTGACCAATCAGTCTGGAGTTGGACGTGGTTTGATTAAAACTCGTTCCCTAGAAAAAATACATGATAAGCTTGACAATTTATTATTAAAACATGGAGTCGAATTAGCAGATAAATATTATTGTCCGCATTTGCCTGATGATTTTTGTAAGTGTAGAAAGCCAGAAGTTGGAATGTTTAATCGATCTGCAAAAGATCACAAAATAAATTTAAAAGAATCATATTTAATTGGTGACTCGAAGGCTGATATTATTGCTGCTTCAAGAATAGGTGCTAAGAAGATTTTAGTCAGAACTGGGAATGGTAGTATGGTTGAATCTGAAATGAATAAAATAGGTTTAATTCCTGACTTTATTGGTGAAAATATTACCGATTGTGCAAAATATGTGGTTCAGTTTGAGAGTGAAAAATGAGAGTTGCTGTGGTGATGGGAGGAAATTCCTCTGAGCGTTTAATTTCCATAAAAAGTGGTAATGCTGTTGTTCTTGCGCTTGAAAAAGAGAATATTGAAGTTTTTAGTTGCATTTATAAAGGAAATATCAAGGACTATATTTCTAAGCTAAAAGCGTTTGATGTAGTTTTTCTAGCACTTCATGGAGGTGAAGGTGAAAATGGTAAAATTCAGGAAATATTAGAAAGAGAGAATATTGTTTATACAGGTTCTAAACCAAAGCCTTCTGCTTTAGCTATGGATAAATCTATGGCTAAAAAAATCATGGTTGAAAATAATATTCCTACGCCAGCTTGGCGATTTTTTGAAGACGAAAAGATATTTAGAATGTGTAAAGATAAAAAAATTGAATTTGATTTCCCCTTTGTAGTTAAGCCTAATTCAGAAGGAAGTACGGTTGGACTAACAATTGTTAAATCTTCAAGAGAATTAGATGGGGCTGTAGATAAGGCAAGTTCATGTAATAATGGATTATTATTTGAAGAATATATTCCAGGCCGGGAGCTTGCTATTGGGGTATTAGGTAATAAGACCCTCCCTTGTGTCGAAATAATTCCATCTCATGACCATTATGATTTTGATTGCAAATATCAAGAAGGGATGTCAAAATATATTTGTCCGGCTGAATTATCAGAAGGCTTGGCAAATAAATTGGCCCAATCAGCATTGTCAGTACACGAAATTTTAGGCTGTTCGCATTACAGTCGAATTGATTTTAGACTTACTGAAAAAAACAGCTTTTTTTGTTTAGAGATCAATACTTTACCGGGTCTAACTCAAACAAGTCTTTTGCCTATGGCTGCTACTGCTGTTGGTATAAACTTTAGTCAACTAATTAAAAAGCTCTGCAGAATGGCAATTAATGGAAAATAATGAAATTAAATCTCATTGGATAGCAATTTATACTAAGCCAAGACATGAGAAAAAGGCAGAAGCCGAGCTAAAAAAGAAGGGTATAGCATCATATTTGCCTCTTGTAAAAAGACAACGATTTTGGAAAGATAGAAAGAAATGGGTTTGGATGCCTCTTTTTCGCAGTTACCTTTTTGTCCATGTTCCTTTAAATGAGACTATTTTTGTTCTTCAAACGCATGGTGTTCATCATATTGTTAAAATGGGAGGTAATATAGCAATTGTGCCAAACGACCAGGTGGACTCAGTTAAGAGAATGCTAGAAGGAGGATATGTTCCTGATGCTCATGACTATTTTGATATTGGAGATGAAGTAGAAATTGGTTCGGGTCCTTTATTAGGGTTGAAAGGAGTCCTTTCTCGAAGGGAGGGCGAATCAAGGTTTGTTATTAGAATTGATGGTATTCAGCAGGCAATTTCTGTTCACATAGATGCTGATATGTTAAAACCAATTAAATGAAAATGAGTTTCAAAGTTTACAACACTCTTACTGATAGAATTGAAAAAATAGAACCTATTAAGGACAATATCTTTAGAATTTATTCTTGTGGCCCAACAGTTTATAATGTTCCTCATATAGGTAATTTTAGATCATTTCTTTTTTTTGATCTCATTAAGAGATATTTGAGTTTTCTAGGATATGAAGTTACTCATGTCATGAATATTACAGATGTTGATGACAAAATAATTCTTAGATGCAATGAGGAGAATCAAGATTTAAAAGATTTAACCTCACATTATGCAAAAATGTTTATTGATGATTCAAAAAAACTTGGAATAGAGATTCCTGATCATCTCCCTTATGCTACGGACCATATTCCTGAGATGATTGATTTAATAAAATTGCTTATTGAAAAAAAATATGCATATAAAACAAATAATGGTTCAGTTTTTTTTAATATTAATTCATTTGGTGATTATGGGAAATTATCTAAAATAAATATGAATCAACTTGAAAGTACAAAAAGAGTTTCTGATGATGATTATGATAAAAAAAACCCCCAAGATTTTGCTCTATGGAAAGCATGGAAGTTTGAAGATGGTGATATTTTTTGGAATTCTCCTTGGGGTAATGGTAGACCAGGATGGCATATAGAATGTTCAGCTATGTCAATAAAATACCTTGGTAATGAATTTGATATACATTGTGGAGGTGTTGATCTTCAATTCCCACATCATGAAAATGAAATTGCCCAAAGTATTTGTTCGACAGGAAAAAAATTTGCACGAACTTGGCTCCATTGTGAGCATTTACTAGTTAATGGTGCAAAAATGAGTAAGTCTTTAGGGAATTTTTATACTCTTGGAGATTTATTTTCTAAAGGATATTCTGCAAAGGCTATAAGATATCTTCTAACTTCTTCGCACTATCGTCAAAAAATAGATTTAACGGATAAAAATTTGAAAGGAGCTGAAAAGACTGTTAGGAGACTTCAAGAATATAATAGAAGACTATTGAATATTTCAAAAGGCAATATAGGCAGTATAAAAAAAACAGAAAGTTCTATTTTAGATCAATTTACTTTATCAATGAATAATGATCTTAATGTTGCTGAAGGATTAGCTGTTATCTTTGATTGGGTGAGATCAATAAATAGAAAATTAGATTCTGACCAAATTTTAGTTAATGATGCAGCTAATTCATTGGCGTTACTTCATAAGTTTGATTCTTTACTTTGTTTTTTAGATAAAGGAGAGCTAGAAATTACTTCCGAAGAATCTTCATTAATTAGAGAGAGAGAGATTGCTAGAAAAAATAAAAATTGGTCACGTTCAGATGAAATTAGAGAACTATTTCGAAAAAAAGGAATTGATCTAATAGACACTCCTTCAGGGACTATTTTAAAGAATTTATAGCGTTTTTTAGTTGAATTAAACTCTCTTAATTTTCTTTCATAAAATTATTTGATTTAAAAATGACCTTAGGTAATTTTCGGGGCTATGCAAGATGTATGCCATCGAAGATTGTTTGCCTTCAACTCCCCATCTGATCTGTTTCAGTCAATGGATCTTTCCTCAAATTCCGTGATTCATGATTTAGCCACCGTAGCTCAGTTGGTAGAGCAGCTGATTTGTAATCAGCTGGCCGGGGGTTCAAGTCCCTCCGGTGGCTCATCTAGTTTGTGATTGAGTGTTATTTATGGTTTTAGCGGTAGAAAATAGAATTAAATGGGAGTATGATTTTGAATCAAAGTATAGCAAGTCTGAATTGCAGAAAAATAAAAGGGTAATGAACAGCTCTCATGATTATCAGGGGAGATGGCAGAGTGGTCTAATGCACCAGACTGTAAATCTGGCGGCGAAAGCCTTCGGTGGTTCAAATCCATCTCTCCCCACAGCATATTTTTCTGACTTTTCAGGTAATTGGATAACGAATAGTAAAGAAAGATATGCGGTGGTAGCTCAGTTGGTAGAGCATCAGCCTTCCAAGCTGAGGGTCGCGGGTTCGAACCCCGTCCGCCGCTCGATTTCATTGGGATTTAGCTTTTGGGCAAATACAATTAAAATTGCCTACGTAGCTCAGTCGGTAGAGCACGTCCTTGGTAAGGACGAGGTCACCGGTTCAATCCCGGTCGTAGGCTCAATGCCGATCTGTCAACAAAAATAGGAGATATTTCTCATGGCAAAAGAGAAATTTGATAGAAGTAAACCCCATCTCAACGTTGGTACGATAGGTCACGTTGACCATGGGAAAACTAC
>MDTE01167869.1_pt1 | contig 42660 bp, 34 predicted proteins | sample 811231 | NCBI WGS metagenome assembly MDTE01 (sample SAMN05326651, study PRJNA326480) | marine metagenome | isolation source: seawater | place: Indian Ocean: Red Sea | collected 2010
CGAGGCGAAGGGGGGTCGTGTTGAGACCACTGGGCGACGTGGGTGTCCTGATGCCCGCTCCGGCAATGCCCGGGGACACCGTGGATCGTCTCGTGGAGGTGGCGATCGAGGCGATTGATGAGGCAACCCGGATGACCCGGGCTACCTAGGATTTCTGGCCAGCAGCTCCAGGAATGTCCTCGGCCCCGGGATCCGTTGAGGCATCGAGGTTGTCTTCGGACGGGGCCGATGAGTCTTCGGAATTGCCCGATCCGAGATGACGCAGGAAGTCGTCTGGCGCGGTCGTCTCGATATCGGCCAGCGCTTCAATCGCTCCGTCAGGAGCGGCCGTGGCTCGCTTGAGACCAGAAGCGGCGAAATGGCGGTCGCCCTTGCGGGTGCGCCAGGTCCAGACCACTGTCAGGATCGTGGCACCGAAGACGACCGCGAGGAGTGAGATCGCCCATCGTAGCCTGTCAGATTCGGAGGTTGGTGAGAGAGGACGTGGTCCAGCCGCGTCGGTGCGGCGATCGATGCGTTGGGACAGGAGCATCGGAGCCGAGTGGACGCGCAGGTCCGCTTCGACGATGTACTGGTCTCGTTTGAAGAAGTAGCCGATCACCTGGACCGGAACAGCCGGCCGGATCTCGCGGCCGGTCGGCAACCCGACCGGTGGAGTGGTGAACCGGATGCGATATGGTGTCGTGCCACTGTCGGCAGTGAATACAAGCGCCTCGTACAGTTCGTCAATTCCCTCGGTGTTTTCACGCACCGGGTAGCGCATCAGCCGTCTAAGGTCACCGGAGACTCTCAGCAGCTGACCTCGGAAGTGATCGGGCCGTTTCATCAGCACCGAGTAGTCGGCGTCGCCGGCGAGTGCCTCCATCGCCGAGTGTGGCAATTCACGTGCGCGGGCCAGGATCCGGTGGTACGGCGCGCTCTCATTGCTGCGTAGCCCGACAGAGTCGTCGGCGATGCCGACGAGATCCTCATCGGGGATCGCGACTCGCAGGAAGACCGCAGGATCGATGTTGACGACTTGTCCGGTTGGTGGTGAGGTCGTGGCTGAACCGGATTCCTGGGAGGGAGGGCCGGTCAGCCAGTACCAGGATTCCGGCTTCCGGGCGCGATCCATGGCGGCCAGGACAATGACCAGGAGGACGATCATCGAGATCATCCGAAGCTGGAATCGCCGCCCCAGGTAGTCCGGTGGGGGTGAGTCCGTGGGGGTGAGCATGGCGGTTCATTCTAGGGCCGCCGGCTGTTCTTGCGAACCTCCTCAGACCGGACTATGCTGAAATTGGTGCCACGGATCCGCACGGCACACAGCTAGTTTTTCTCAGTTCGTCGCACATCTGACGCGGGCCAAGTTCACAACCGGGCCAAGTCTCTGGCCCTTCTCAACTTCAACAGACGGCCCTCTTTCGCCACATGATGCTTGGATTGCCGATGGCTGCAGCGCGCATTCGCTGGATCATCTTGTTTCTGGTCATCGGGACCGGACTGCCGGCTGACATCTTTGCCCAGGCACCCACCGTATCGCGGCAGAGCCGGTTCCTGGATGCGCTCAGGCAACGGGGGTACTTCGAATACGCTCAGCTCTACCTGGACGCCCTCGCCAAGGATCCCGCGGTTTCGGCCGAGTTGAAGGCGGTGGTTCCCTACGAGCGGGCGATCACCTTTCTTGAGGCTGGACGACGGGCGGCGAGTCCGACTGAGAAGACTCCGCTGTATGACAAGGCCGTCGGATTTCTCGATGAATTCGTCAAGGCCAACCCCAACCATCCTCTCGCGGCCGATGCGAATTCGCAACGAGGCCGGATCCTGTTGGGCAAGGCCCGTGTCGAGATCTGGCAGTCTCAATCGCCATCCAACACATCCAAGCGGAAGACGTTCCAGGAGACGGCCCGTGCCGGAGTCGTGGCCGCTCGCAAGATCTTCCAGGCGGCGCACGTCCAGTACGAAAAGGCCTGGAAGGCCTTTCCGACGTTTATCGACAAGGCCCAGGACACTGATCTGTTTGAAAAGCGGAAACGGGCCGAGGCGCTCTACATGCGCGCCCAATATGATCTGGCGCTGTGCACCTACGAGGAGGCCCAGACGCACGACCGGGGAAGCGAGTCGTACAACAAGCTGGCGACACGGGCCGCGGTGGAGTTCGAGTCGATCCACACGAGGTACCGTAGCCAGGTGCTCGGGCTGTACGCCCGCATGTGGCAGGGCAAGTGCTTTGAGGAACAGGATGACATCAACAAGGCGATGGGGATCTACAAGGAACTGCTGGGGCACCCGGGCGGTTCGGCCACGATGCGGCGGATCCAGGACCAGGTTCTGCTCTTTCAGCTGATCTGCCTGAATCACGAAAAGAAGAACGATTTCGTTCTGGTGATCAACCAGTCGACCGAGTGGATCCAGAAACGATCGACCCGGCAGCGTCGGACTCCTGAGTCCCTCGGAATCCTGTGGGAACAGGTTCGGGCCCAGGAAGGGCTGGCGACCGAGCGAACGACCGACGAGAAGACTCGTAACCAGCTTCTCGCCGCCGCCTTGGCCAATTGCCGGTTCATCCAGAAATGGCCGAGCAAGTACAAGGATGTGGCCCTGTTCAAGCTGCGTGAGCTGCAGGTCATGCTCAAGGGGGCCGCGATTGATCCCCAGGACTTTGATACCGCGTTTGGCCTGGCCCACGACCTGTTCAAGAAGATCAAGGGGCACAACGAGACCCTGGTTTCGGCCCGGTCGGACAAAAAGCCTCCCGCAGAAATCAAAAAACTTGAGACGGCTCGGAACGAACACCTGGTCAGCACACGCGAGATGCTGCAAACGGCACTCAAACTGGTCGAACGCGATACACCCCGGGAAGATCTCGATCGCGCGCGGTTCTACCTGGCCTATGTCTATTATCAGCAGCGGCAGAATTACGAGGCGGCTGTGCTGGGAGACTACCTGTCTCGCCATGTCGGACCGAAGGCGGAGACGATGGCACTGGACGCTGCCGCGATCGCCATGGCATCGCATGTCAGGTCCTACAATGACTCGAAAACCGACGAACTCAAGCAGCAGAGCATGCGGTTGATCGAGGCAACGGCGACGCGGATCCTGGCGAAGTGGCCCGAGAGCGCACGCGCCCAGGACACCCGGCTGCAACTGGCCCAGGTGTACGAGGGCAAACGGCCGCTTGAAGCGGCGAGGAATTACGCCCAGGTGGACACCAACTCGGAGGTGTACGCGGAAGCCCAGACGCGAGCCGGTCAGCAGTTCCTGAGAGCCTGGCTGGATGGAACTGCCACACCGGCCGCTTCCCGGCCGGACCAGAAGAACCTGGACGAGTGGCTCAAGTCGGCGGAATCTCATCTCCGGTCAGGTATCGCGAAGACAGAACAGACGACACCGGCGTCGGTTGCCGCTCCCGAGTTGCTGGTGGCCGCCAAGGTCTCGCTCGCCCAGATCCTCAACAACTCAGGCAAGTACCAGCAGACTGTCGACCTGCTCGTCAAGGATCCTCACAGTGTCGTGACCGCGATACAGGTCAAAGACGAAACCCAGCGCCCCGACACCGGCGTGCAGAGACGTGAGTTTGCCAGCCTCGCCGCGCAGCTGCTGCTCAGAGCCCGGATCGGGCTCAGGCAATTGCCCGAGGCTCAACAGGCGATGGAACTGCTTGAGGCGATTGCCGGGGCGGCCGAGGGAGAAGCGGTGACCGAGCTGTATCGGCAGTTGGGAACCGAGTTGAAGCAGGAACTCGACCGACTCGCTGCTGCCGGTAACCAGAAACGGGTCGGTGAGGTCCTGGCGGCGTTTGAGGATTTCCTGGGACGGCTCAGGCAGCGGTCGGAGCAGACATTCAACAGCCTGATTTGGATTGCCGAGACATATAGCGGGCTCGGTCAGGGGGCCACAGACGCGTCCCAACGGACCTCTTTCTTTGGGCATGCGGCTGAGAGTTACCAGCAGATCCTGCAGCGGGCCAACGAACTGGTGAGCGACGAGAAGAATCGCACCAAACTGATCCCAGGCGTGACGCTGCGATTGGCCAACTGTCGTCGTCACCAAGGGAACTTCGAGGAAGCACACAAGCTGCTCGTGGGACTCGCCACCAGCCAGCCCCTGGCGCTCGATGTTCAGTTTGAAGCCGCTTCGATGTACCAGGCCTGGGGGAAGTCAGGTCAGGTTGAGAACTTTGACAAGGCGATCACGGGGGTGGAGTCCGAGAAGATTCTCGGCTGGAGCCAGATCGCGCTGTACCTGCAGCGGCTGATCGACAGCCGGTCTCAAGACGCTGAGCGTTACCGGGCCAGACGCTGGGAGGCCAGGTACAACCAGTTGCAGTGCCGGATCGAACACGCGCAGGCGTCCTCCGGGGCCAAGCTGGATCAGCTCAAGCGGGCCCGATCCGAGATCCAGGGCCTGATGATGGTCACCGCGACTGTCGATCCTCGTTGGGAGAGCCGATACAACGACGCGTATCGAGTGATTCTCGAGGGCTTGGGCGAACCGGTGATTTCATTGGCCGAATACCGCGAGAAATACAAGCCGGTTTTGACCGCCGTGGCGCCGACCCGTCCTGTGGCGGGACCCGCAGGCGTGGCGGCAGCGACCAGCGGTACCAACGCAGCAGCAGCCACGGCCGTCGCCGCGGGAGCGGAGACGGGATCGAATCTCCTGGGGCTCATCTTTGCCGGAGTGCTGTTGGCAGGTGGAGGAGTTGGTGTGGTCTTCATGATCAAGGGATCGTTGAGCAAGAAACGACCTCGTAGAAGATATTCACCAGATGCGGCGCCGACTCCCAGGAAGGCAGAATCCGGGGCCTCCGAGAAGCGAACCGCCAGCGGTGCTCCACAGGCTAGAGCAAGACGCAAGAAGCCGGCAGCCAGGAGCGGCAAGTCCTCACCGCCACAGCAGGGCAGACGCCGTAAGCCGAGCTCGGAATCATGAGGCCGTACAGGAATCAAACCGGATCAGCGGCTGAGACTCGTCGATGGAGAACAACTGCTATGCAACATCGTGATGGCATGCACCGGTCATGGCTGGCGGCCGTTCTGATAGTGGGGCTGATCGTGTCGCCGTCGTGGGCGATTGACCAGGTTTTGCGCAAGAGTTCCACGACTCCGATCCGGGGCACCATCTCGGCGGTGAGCAAGACCGGCGTCACCGTCAAGCGGCAGGTCGGTGGCGACATGATGATTCCCGCCAACGACATCCGGGATATCCGCTGGGACGGTGAGCCGGTGAAGTTGATTTCGGCCCGCGCGGCTGACCGGGCCTCCCGGTTTGAACAGGCCCTCTCTTTCTACGCAGATGCTGCCAAGGATCCCAAGGCGAGTGGGGCGAACATCAAGCTCGACCTGCAATTCCTGGTGGCCCGCGCGACCGCCGGCAAGGCTCTCGCCGGAGCCGGCAGCCTCGAGGAGGCCCGACAGAAGCTCGAGGGCTTCCTGCAAGTTGGAGCCAACAGCTGCCGCTACTACAACGCTGTTGCCCTGCTCGGGCAGGTCGAGCTGGCCGCAGGAGGGCACGACAAGGCGAAGACCCAGTTTGAGGTTCTCGCCAAAGCCCCCTGGCTGGATTACCAGCTGGCCGGCAGCAGTTCTCTCGCCCGTGTCCTGCTGGCAAAGGACGACGTCGATGGAGCTCTCGCTGCTTTCACGGCCGTTGTGACGCAGGCAGGTAATGACACCTCACCGGCCGTCAAGACGCAGAGATTCGAGGCCGTCCTGGGCAAGTCGACTTGCCTGATCCGCAAAAAGAACCAGGCGTCATACCAGGCGGCACTCGGTGACCTGGCTGGTGTGATCAACGGGGCCACGGATTCCAGCACACGTGTTCTGGCCGAGGCGTATCTTCGACGTGGAGATTGTCTGAGACTGCTTGGCCGACAAAAGGAGGCCGTGCTGTCCTATCTGCATGTCGACCTGCTCTTTGCCAACGAATCGGTGCTCCACGCCGAGTCGTTATTCCACCTGGGCACCCTCTGGTCTGCCGTCGGACATCCTGAACGGGCGTCGTCGGCACGAGAACGGCTTCGCAGCGACTACCCTCAGAGTTCATGGGCCAAGAAACTCGGAAGTTGATCTCACCACCGCCTTGACGGATGGTGCCGCCCACCGTTCACCTCACTCACAACGCTCAACCACAATGAGACTTCGGAGAAGACCATGTCTGACCAGCTGCTCGTTCGCCGCACGGCCATCGGGTTCTTTGCCAGCCTGTGCCTGGTGCTAACCCTCGTCATCGGCCCGGCCGCCAACCAGGCGCTGGCCTTGCAGGACGACAACAAGACCAGCACACCTCCCGCCGGCGAGGGTGCTGCTGCTGCGGGTGGAGGTGGAGCTGCCGCGACCGATGGAGGGGCAGCCGGTGGTGCTGATGGTGGCGCCGATGGAGGCGCGGCGACCGCGGACCCGGACGCTGCAGCCAGTGGCGGTGGAACAGCAGCGACTTCCGAGAGCTTGCTGACCAAGTCGATTGGGTCGCTGGGATTTTTCTTCGGCCCGATCTTTCTGCTGATCTCCTTCACCCTGGTCGCCTTGGTGATGATGAACGTGCTGCAGATCCGCCGGGATGTGTTGCTCCCACCCAGCTTCGTCGACGACTTCGAGGCTCAGCTCGACAACAAGGACTACCAGGGCGCCTACAACACCGCCCGTGATGATGATTCGATGGTGGCCCGTGTTCTGACCGCCGGACTGACCAAGCTCAACCGAGGTTACTCCGAGGCTGTTGAGGGGATGCAGGAGGTGGGTGAGGACGAAAACATGTCTCTGGAGCACCGCTTGAGTTACCTGGCGCTGATCGGTTCGATTGCGCCGATGATCGGCTTGGCTGGAACCGTGACCGGCATGATCAGTTCGTTCGACGAGATTGCCAATTCGGCAACTCAGCCCGAACCCGCGAAGCTGGCAGACGGCATCTCGACGGCACTCTGGACCACGCTGGTCGGCTTGGGAATCGCCATCCCGGCGATGATCGCCTACAGCATTCTCCGCAACCGAGTCTCTCGGCTCGTGCTGGAGGTGGGGATGGTCAGCGAGGGCCTGATGGCTCGATTCCAGTCGCTGGGACGCGCCAAGCCGTCAGCCGGCGGCGCCGCGGCACCTGCGCCCGCTGCCCCGCAGGAATAGTCTGAGCCAGGCCAGGGAGTCGAGGAGAGCCGCCGATGCGGATCAAGAAGACCGAACCGACGCTTGCCGAAGTCGACATGACGCCGATGATCGACATCGTTTTTCAGTTGATCGCCTTTTTCATGGTCATCTCCAACTTCGAGCAGACGCAGGCCGATGAGCGGGTCCGGCTGCCGGAGGACGTGTTGGCAATCCCACCCACGGTGAAACCGGCTCACGAGCTGGTGCTCAATGTCGGTTTCGTGCGTGACCCGGATCATGGGATTCCCGAACAGGGGCCGGTGGTGTTTCACAACAGTCAGTTCTGCTACATCACGCAGGAAGACAGTCCGGCAAACATGGTGATCTACAACCGCAGTTCCGGCCAAAACCAGACAGTTCAGACCGTGCCGTTTGCGTTTCGTCTCGAACAGGAAAAACGGTTGTTTTATGACCGCGGGATCATCCCAGCGGACGATGTGACGGTGGTGATCCGGGCCGATACGAGAGTGCCGACCGGGCTGGTGCAAAAGCTGATCCAGATGGCCCAGGAATCCTTCAGCGGCGGCGATGGCTCGTCGCAGGAGGGATTTGCCAAGTTTGCTCTCAAGGCCGAGCAGACCTCGGCCAGCCGTGCCTTCCAGACACGGGGGCCCTGATCCATGCAGTTCCGCAACCAGAAACCCGCTGAGAAGATCGAGCCTCAAATGGCTCCGATGATCGACGTCGTCTTCCTCCTGCTGATCTTCTTCATGCTGACGCTGAAGATCATCAGTCCCGAGGGCGACTTCAACATCAACATGCCGGCGGTCGCCGCGGCACAGACGGATACCCCGAAGCTGCTCCCCGATTTCAAGGTGCGGTTGCTCGCCGATGCCAATACGGGCCAGCTGCTCGAGGTTCGTTTCGGCCAGAGAAGCCTTGGGAATGGTCCTCGTGCCTTCCAGTTGCTGCAGCAGACGATCAAGGAACAGATCGCCGGCAGTCCGTATGCGGATGAGGTGGAGATCGAGATCGACGCGGACTTTGACCTGAATTACGAGCATGTGATCAGCGCGGTGAGTGCCTGCACGGGCGAGATCTCGGCATCATCCGACCCCGGTGGGAAACCGAAAATCGCTCGGTTTGTCGAGAAGATCAAGTTTGCCCCGCCTCGCCAGAGCCAGAGAGCCCCGGTCGGTGGCTAGGACCGGGATTTAGCCGCGCGGATGGCACCGCTCGTGGATGCCCTTCAACCGGCTGTGCTCGACCTGCGTGTAGAGCTGAGTCGTGGCGACGCTCGCGTGTCCGAGCAGCTCCTGCAGTTCCCGAATGCCAGCGCCTCCGGCGAGCATGTGAGTGGCGAAGCAGTGCCGCAGCGTATGAGGGCTGACGTCTGAGGAGATCCCCGAGCGGGCGGCGTATTTCTTGACCAGGTTCCAGAGAGTGATTCGCGAGAGCTGGTTGCCGCTGCGGGTGACGAAGAGCCAGGGCGTGTCGTCGTCGCCGACGAGCAGGGGACGCTCCCGAGCCAGGTACTGCTCGAGCCCTTCAATCACATCAGGACTCGCGACAAACGTCAGCCGTTCCTTGTTCCCCTTCCCGGTACAGCGACAGATTCCCTCGGCGAGATCGACGTCACGGAGCTGGAGCCCGGTGACTTCCGAGGCGCGGCAGCCGGTGGCATACAGCAGCCCGAGCAGTGAGTGGTCTCGCAACGGAAAGCGGTCGGTGTCCTGCTGTCCCGGCTCGTTGATCAGCCGGTCGACCACCTCGGGACCGAGGACCCTGGGCAGCCGCTGCCAGAGTTTCGGAGAGCGGAATTCCTCAACCGCTGTCTCTTGCAGCACGCCGTCGAAGACCAGGAACCTGTAAAACGTCCGGATCGCGCTGAGTCGCCGGGCGAGCGAACTGGTGGCCAGTTTTCTGTCCCTGAGCGTCTGGATATAGTCCCTGAGCAGGTGACTGTCGACCGAGGCGATGGCTCCGAGATCGCTGCCATGGGTCTCGGCCAGCCAGCCCAGAAAGTCCCGCAAGTCACTGCGGTAGGAACGGACCGTATTGGCTGCCAGGCCGCACTCAGCCTCGAGGTATGCCAGGAAGGCGGCCAGGTGCCCTGCCTGCGAGGCTGCGATCTGGTGTGCGGGAGAGGATGGCGCGCGGGACGGCATATCCTTTTGATTCGGTTGCCCGAGAGCGACAAAACATGGTTCTGGCTCGTGGCGTCATGATCGCTCTGAAACGTACAAAGAGAAGTGGGGGCGAGAAGCTGGTGGTATTTGCGACGAGCAGCCAGCGACCGTCCGCGTTATGACGAGTGTCGCTAACGTCCGACCGGTTGCAACGGGCAATGTGAGGCCTGAAATGAGACGCCCTCATCGGAGTCTTGGAACCGAACCGTGACGGTCCGGTTGCGGGCGTATCCGTCGACGGCGACCACTGTGCCGAGTCCGTAGCGAGGATGCCGGACCGACATGCCGACCGAAAACCCCTGTTTCAGTTCGGCCGCCTGCCCGGTGCCCTCCAGCAAGGACGCAGCCGTTGTCAGCAATGGGCTGTCGACGGCGTCCGACCACCGTGTTGACGCGGCGGCTTCGGGAAGTGGCGGACGCGAGACGCGAGGGCCGTCAGGATCGGTGTGGTCTCGGGCGGTGATTTCCATCTCACTGAGAAACTGGCTGGGAATCGTCGTGCGGGACTGTCCATGTAGGTCTCGTTGCCCGGCGATGGTCAGGGCGAGCCGCGAGATGGCACGCGTCATGCCGACAAACAGCAACCTGCGTTCTTCTTCCAGTTCCCGGGGATTGTCGTCACGCAGCGATCTCTCGTGAGGCAGCAGGTTCTGCTCGACGCCGACAACAAAGACCGTGGGAAACTCGAGTCCCTTGGCGGCGTGCAGCGTCATCATGGTCACAGTTCCCTGGCTTGGGTCGATGGCATCGGTGTCAGCGACCAGACTCGTCAACTCGAGAAAACCGGCCAGTGAGCATTCGTCGCCTGCGTCCTCGTCGTAGTGAGTCGCCAGGGCCAGCAACTCGTCAACCACCGACTGCCTCTGGATATCCTGTTCGGACGAAGACCCCAGTCCGGTGTTCCAACCGGCGGTGTATCGGGTCCGGTCGATGATGTTCCGCAGCAATGCAGCCACTGAACCAGAATCAGCGAGACTGAGTCCGTCGATCAGTTCGTGGAAACGGAGCAGGGCGGTCGCCGCCGCCTTGGACAGGCCAGGGATGTTCCGAGCCTCACCGGCGGCCTCGAGCCGATTGAGATTTTCGGCGGTGGCGAAACGAGCCAGCTTGGATTGCGAGACTTTTCCGATCCGACGCGGTGGCTTGTTGACGACCCGGCCGAAAGCGGCATCGTCCGCCGGGTTCTCGATCAGTCTCAAGTAGCTCAGCAGGTCCTTGACCTCGGCCCGCTCGAAAAACGCGACACCGGCGATCACCTGGTAGGGGATCCCCCATCGCGACAGTGCCTGTTCGAGCTGTCTGGACATGGAGTTGACGCGGTAGAACACCGCGCAGTCTCCGTACGTACATGCCCCGGATTCCACGAGCCGTTCGATGCGCTCGGCGATTCCGTGAGCCTCGTCTCGGGCGGTTGCAAATACCAGCAGCTCGACGTCTTCCCCCTCGGGGTTAGACGTGATCAGCGACTTGGCCTTCCGCATGCGATTGTGGGCGATCAATTGATCGGCCGACCGAAGGATCGCGGCTGTGCTGCGGAAGTTTTCTTCCAGCCGGACGACCGTGGCTTCCGGATAGTCCTGCTCGAATCGCAATATGTTGTCCCCCCGTGCACCGCGCCAGCCGTAAATCGACTGGTCGGGGTCGCCGGTGACACAGAGGTTGGGGTGGTCATGAGAGAGCAGTCGGACGATGCCGTATTGAACCAGGTTGGTGTCCTGGTACTCATCAACCATCACAAAACGGTACCGGCTGTCGAGGTCACGTCGCAGTTCGGGGTTGTCGTTGAGGAGTCGTTGCACGTGCAGCAACAGGTCATCGAAGTCGACGGCGTTGGCTTTGAGCAGGAATTCCTGGTATCGGGGATAGACGCGGGCGACGACCTCCTGAAAGTGGTTGCCGACCCGCGTGGCGGCCTGGCTGGCCAACATCTCGGCCGTCTGCTGTTCGTTCTTGGCCCGGCTGATGCGGCCGGCGATACGACCTGGCGGAAAGTGGACGGCGTCTAGATTGAGTTCATCCAGGACGCCGCGAATCACCTGCTTTTGGTCGGTGGTATCGAGAATGGTGTAGTTGCTGCCCAGACCGACCCAGTCGGCGTGAGTTCTGAGCAGGCGAGCACAGAATCGGTGAAATGTGCTGACGGCCACGCGGCGTCCACCGGCGAGTCGTTCCACCCGCTCGGCCATTTCCTCGGCCGCCTTGTTGGTGAAGGTGACCGCCAGGATTTCCGAAGGGCGAACGCCTCGTTCCACGAGCCGAGCCATCCGCCTCGTAATCACGCGTGTCTTGCCCGAGCCGGGACCGGCGAGCACCAGTAGAGGGCCCTCGAAATGGTCGACGGCCGCCTGCTGTGTCGGGGTCAATCCACCGCGATCTGCGGCTTCATCAGGTTCCGCATGTGCTGTGGCCAAGATTGTCCATCCGTGGCTGGGGTCCGTCCCTGTCGTCGTCCGGGTCGGTGACGAATTTCCCGGCGGCAAAGTGCCATCTTGAACAATTTGGGGGAGATGGTCAAAGACGAAGAATTGTCCGGGTGAGTGAGGTGGACTAGACTGCGCAAGAGGCTGCGGAGTTTGCGGGCGGAGCGGCTCGTCGCAATTCCGTCCAATTGTCTGCGACGTCTCTAGCCTCACCAGGACGTTTTGAGCGGTTCGCATGGGTTGCGGCGGACGATACAACTCCCGTGTCTCGTGATTGATCACCTACACAACACACTCTCCCGACAAGTCCACTCTGGATGGTGCCGCCATCATGACTACCAACCGTCGCTCACTGACTCAGCAGACATCCGCTCGGGCGTGCGCCCGCTTCGCATCGATTTCGCGTCGAGTGCTCCTCGGCCTGGCCCTGGCGGCTGCCAGCGTGACGGTGACAGAGTCATCGGCCTTTGCCCAGGGCGGGGGCAACCAGGGGTTGGTGGGTCTGTTGCCAGACGAGGCGCCCTACGAGTTGACCGAGGACGGAATGGAGACACTGGTCGGCAAGTGGGCGCCAGTGCGAACGAAAATTGCCGGCCTCGTCGAACAGCTGCACAACGACGACACACTGAATATCGTTGGCCAGCGTCGGGTCATCGAGGATCTCAAGGGGCAGGTGCGACTGCTCCGGGCCGGCATGTCACAGCCTCGCAACAAGCCGATTCTGCGTGGCCTGGTGGAACTGCACGGCCGGCTGTCCCGGCGCGTGGGACTGGCCGAGGCGATCCTCGACGCCGTGACGATTTCCACGAAGCCGACTCCCACGAAGCCGAGTGGACCTCTGCCGAGGCAGAGGCTGGCAGCTTCCGTCGGAACGCTGCACAAGTACCTCAAGTCGTTTGATACCGGGTCCACGTGGATAGGTTATCTCGGCATTCCCGACGTGGAAGCGGCTGCGGCGAAGGAGAAGCCGACGGCCCGTGACGTGGACGTTCTCAAAGCCGTCCACAAGCGGTTGGTCGAAAAGAACAAGTTGGAAGATCCTGCCCAGGTCAACTTCCTCGGCGAGCCGCAATTCGCGGCCGTTGAGAAAAACCTCGGAGTCTACCTGGCTGAATTGTCGAAGCCCCGGAAACCGTCGGCCGCACCACCCAAGCCGCTGGACGACAAGACACGGCAATCTCTGAGGCCTCACCTCGCGACGCTGGCCGAATCGATCGACCGGTTCGAGGAGACCGCATCGAAGGCGGCTGCGACCCGCGCCCGGCAGGCGCTGCAGGACATCAACAAGCTCTCCCCAACGCAGTACGAGCAGTTGGGAGAGGCGCTCAGATCACACTACCTCGGATACAACCTGCGGGTGGTAGCGAGCGAGCGATTGTTGTCCCGCTACGTGAGCCAGACACGGGTCAAGAAGAAAGCGGTCAACGAGGTGATTCTCGAAGCCAAGGTGACTGGCGATTCGACGACGACGGCCAAGGTCGGGATCGATCTCGTGCCGAGCCAGGACGGTGCGAGGTTCCGGATGGTGCTCAAGGGACAGACGATCACCGACACCCGGGCGGACAAGAGCGGCGCCAGCATCTTCACGCATGGCGAGCATGACTTCAATGCGACCAAGTTGGTGCAGTTCGACGGCGACAAATTTACCACCCGGCCAGCCGAGGTGTCGGTCGATCCGAACAACACGATCGTCGATGTGCGTGCGAGGAGCAGCCTGGTGAAGCGACTGGCCCGCAAGAAGGCCATGAAGCTCGCCCCCCGATCGACTCGGATTGCCGGTGAGAAGGTCGCGGCGGATGTCGCGCCGGAATTCAACGGTGAGGTCGACAAGCAGTTTCAGAAAGCAACCGCCGACCTGACCAGGCACGTCAATGGTCCGCTCAAGGAACTGGGGCTGGAACCATCGGGACGCAGCGTCACCTCCACCGACCAGGAACTCCGCGTCTCGAGCCAGCTGATGGGCTCGGGAGAACTCGCCGCCGGCCTACCCAATCCCTCGATCCGGACCTCCAGGGGGGTCGTCGTGCACCTGCATGAGTCCGCCATCAACAACGCGCTGGACCGGATGAAGCTGTCAGGTCGGACGATGACCGAACAGCAGCTGAAGGCCGAGTTCGAAAAGACGATGTCGACCTTTGTCGGCAGTGAGTTTCGGTTTGAGCCTGAGGCAAAGACCGAGAAGGACACGGGGCCGACAACCCTGGTGTTTGCAAACGATGACCCGGTTCGCGTGCGAATCGCCGACGGTCAGCTGGTGTTGATCATCCGCGCCGGACTGAAGCAGGAGGCTGGCAAAGAGGACATTCCGGCTCAGGTCGTCACCGTGCCGTTCGACCTGGGGGTTGAGGGGGACAACGTGTCCGTGGCTCGCGGGTCCGTGAAGGTCTCGGCGGTGTCGCGTCCGAAAAACCGGGCGAAGCAGATCGTGCGGGCCGGCGTGGTGCGAAAGAAGCTCACCAGTGGCTTGACCGATCGGGCGTTCGACCGTCACATGAGTATTCCCCGGGAGGGTGCCGACCCCATGAAACTGTCGGTGATCCGGGTCGAGGCGGCAGATGGCTGGCTGAGCGTCGTGTTCGAGTAGACCGTCGACACGGCCACTCGTCTCGCATGTCAAGGGATCTGCAACGCGGATGTGAAGACGGGAACCAGGAGGCAGAACGGATGGAACGGCGACGGTTTGGCGCGACGGGACTCGACGTGTCGGTGCTGGGGTTCGGAGGGGCCCCGATCGGAGTGCTCGAGACGGACCAGTCCGAGGTGGACGGCGTGCTGGGGCTGTTGCTCGATCATGGGGTCAACCTGATAGACACGGCCGCGGGCTATCGCGGCTCCGAGGAAGCGATCGGTCGCGCGGTCGGATCGCGGCGGGACGAATTCGTGCTGGTGTCCAAGTGCGGCCAGGCTTTTGAGGACCTGCCGGGTGACGCGTGGTCTGAGGCTGTGATCCTGGCGACTGTCGATCGCTCACTCAAGCGGCTGCAGACTGATTACATCGACGTGATGTTGTTGCACACCTGTGACCAGGAGGTGCTCGAAACTGGCGAGGCTCTCGGGGCCTTGGCCAGGGCCCGCGACGCGGGGAAGATTCGGTTTGCTGGCTACTCGGGCGACAACCAGGCGGGGGCCTACGCGGCGTGTCTGTCCGACGTGGCTGTCGTGCAGACATCCCTGAATATCTGTGACCAGGTCAATATCGATGAGGTGTTGCCGCTGGCGGCCGACAACGACGTTGGTGTGATGGCCAAGCGACCCATCGCCAATGCGGCGTGGAAGGACCTCAACGAGCAACCCGGCTTCTATGCTCGATATGCCGAGACCTACACCGAGCGGCTGGCGCTGATGGCCATCGGGCCAGAAGACCTCGGTTTTGAGGAAGCCGACTGGGCAGAGTTGGCTTTGCGGTTCACGCTGTCGCACGATGTCCATACGGCGATCATCGGAACGACCAATCCGGACCATGTGCTGGCCAACCTGCAGGCTGCCAGCAAGGGGCCCCTGCCAACCGGCGTGCTGGATCAATTGCGAGCGGCCTTTGCTGAGGCGGTGGCCGATGCCGGCGAACCGTGGGAGGGCCAGACCTAGCTGCCTTGCTGTCAGCCGTTGTCGACCGGAAGGCTTCCGGTGGCCATCGACCGATTGGCGGAGGGGCTGGCTGTCATCGGACCACGGTCCGGCGATGTGCTCTCGGCCAGCTGTTTCAGTCCCAGGAGAAAACGGTCTCGACGGGACGTCAGGTCTGCCAAGCTGTCGGCCGTGTAGTCGTAAAATCCTGCCTCGGTCTTGGTCCCCAGCTGTCCGGAAGCGATACGGTCTGAGAGCAGGGGAGGCGGGGACGTGGCATCACCGAGGTCTTGCCACAAGTAACTCGCGATGCTGTGAAAAACGTCGAGTCCACCGAAATCGGCGGCCCGCAGTGGGCCGAGAAATCCCCAGCGGAAGCCCGGTCCTCCGGTCATGGCCCGGTCGAGATCTTCGGGGCTGACCACGCCCTGTTCGACCAGGTGGAGTGCTTCACGGAAAACGGCGAACTGGAGCCGGTTTCCAACGAAGCCGGGTACATCCCGGCGGACATGAATCGGCTGCTTGCCGAGCTCGACGGCCAATTCGAGCAACTGCTCGATCAACTGCGGGTCGGTGTCATCGCCCGAGATCACTTCGACCAGCGGCACCAATTCCGCCGGGTTCCACCAGTGAAACCCGGCGACACGATCGGGCCGCCGGGTCGCTTGCGCTAGGTGGGTGATGGACAATCCTGAGGTATTGGAGACGAGGGCGGCGTGTGGAGGGGCCAGTTCGTCGAGTTCTGTGAATATCCGGCACTTGAGATCCAAGTTTTCCGGGACGGCCTCAATCACCAGGTCGGCATTCGCGGCTGTCGCGGCGACATCAGATGACATCGACAGGTGTTTGTCACCGAGATCTGAGGCGTGGCGAGTCTGCAACCCGGCCGCTTCAAGGGTCGCCCGACTGCTGGAGATCCGCGTCGCGGCCCGTGAGAGTGCATCGCTGTCAATGTCGCAAAGCGTGACATCCTGACGATGGTCGGCCAGGCACTGTGCGATGCCGGCTCCCATCGTCCCGGCTCCAAGCACCATCACTCGTGTGGGTGATGCCGCGGTCTGAGCCGCCGAGCGTGTCTCCGTCATCACCGACCTCCTGTCGTGTGTCCCCCGAGACCCTGGCTCGCATTCTATGCTCACCAGTGTCAGGAGCAAGAACGAAAACGGCGTCCTGAGGAAACTCTCAGGAACGCGGCAATTCCAGGTCGGACGGCTTCAGTGGCACGGCGATACCACTCTCGGGAATCGGCTGCTTGAGCGTCCAAAGTAGTCCCTGGAGGACAAGTCTGCGATATTCGGCCCGTGACCAGTTCTGGTGAAAATGCAGCCCGCTGAACCCGAAACTTCGGCCCCCGTCGGGTCGCTCGAATCCCCAGGACACGGTTTCGGTTTTTCCATCGATGGGGACCCTGAGCAGGGAAGTGATCCTCCTGGTGGGTGTTGCCAATTTGAGACGGTAATAGAACTCGTCCTTGATCTCAAAGGGCTTCAATCCACGGAGCACGGGATGGCGCCGTTTGCCATCGGCGGCGGGTGACGCGAGCGCCGTCACCACCTTGTACTTGCGGTCGGGGCCTCCGTGGCAGCCACCCAATAGCGACAGGAATGCCGGGATGGGTTCGGCCTTGCGCGTGCCGATGCCCCAGTGAATTCCGGCCAGGCCGCCACCTCGACCGGCCAATCGCTGGAAGCCCGCGAGGCGTTTCGGGTCCCGGCTGAGCCAGGCAGCACCCTCGGACACAAACAACGCTGCGGCATCGGCCCCATCAAGCAACTCCGGACCTTCCCTCCACGGGTCATTGGCGTGAACGAGAATCGGCTGGATCCGCCGTTCGGTGACTCGCTGACGCTGAAGCAGACTGGCAATCAACTTCATGCCCGCCTGGTATTCGTGCGTCAATCGCGGATGCCCGTCCGGACTGTGCCAGAGGAGCAGCAGACGCAGGGGGCGTTTCGGGCTGTCGGCCCGTGCACTCGATGTGAAGGCCGCGAGACAGACGAAGGTGGCGACCAGTAGCGGGTGCAGCAACTGACGACGATGAGCAACCGGCTTCGTGGGCGTGGCAACCCGGGAACAATGCCGGGTGAGTTCGGTGGTATTCAAGAGGGCGTTCTTTCAAGAAAACGGGCGCGTCGAGGCAGATTCGTGTACGGAATTGTGGCCGCGGATGCACCATTAAGTACAGTCGGTGGCGTTTCACTTGGAATGCCCCGAGGACAAATCGTGGCGGAACGACAGGGACGGACGACAAGCCATGCGTTTGACACTGCGAACACTGCTGGCCTATCTCGATGACATTCTCGAGCCGGAGCAGGCCCGGGACATCGGACGGAAGGCGGCCGAGAGCCCATCCGCATCGACATTGATCGGGCGGATTCGCGAGGTGACCCGACGTCGTCGGCTGACGGCACCGGCACTGAGCGGCCCGGGAGCCGGTCTCGACCCCAACATGGTCGCCGAATACCTGGACAACACGCTGTCGGTCGAAGGGGTGGGGGACGTTGAGCAGGTCTGCCTGGAGTCGGATGTCCACTTGGCCGAGGTGGCCGCTTGTCACCAGGTCTTGACGCTCGTGCTGGGCGAGCCGGTCACGGTGGTGCCCGAGAGCCGCGAGCGGATGTATGCGCTGGGCGCAAGCCGGGTCGAGGACGTGTTGGGGGCAACGGCGCTCGCGGAGCCTGTTGAAACCGGCGCCGGTAAAACAACGGTCCCGGTTGTGGCGACAGCCATTGAACCGGAGACGGAAAAGTCTGAGGAAGAGGCTGCGATGGCCGAGGCCGTCCAACAGATCTCCTCGCCCATACCTTCCTGGAAGCGGTCGCTTCCCTATGTGCTCGTGACCGGGATGGTCCTGGCCTGGCTATCCACTTTTGTCTTCTTGGAGGACCCCATCAGCGTTCCTGGTGGCCAAGTGAAGACAGACCATGATGCCGATCTCGTGCCGCACGGTGATGCGCTGGCCGGTCGGGCGACTGTCACCGAGCCTCCGGCTGCCAATACGGTTGCGGGAGCCGGATCGGTTTTAAAATCTACCGGCCGGGCGGCTACGGATGCGGCTCCGGCGTTGGACGATGGCGCGGCAGAACGGGACTCTGTGCCGACAACGGCGTCCCCAAGCGGAGTCGGCTCCGGTGATTCGGAGACGGTATCCGCTGGAACCAAACCAGCGGCTCCGATCGACACCCTCTCGAATCCCGCAAATGTTGTCCCTCGTGTGCCGCTCCCACCAACCCGGTACCTATCGACGCAGGGTGTGTTGTTGCGTCGTGACGCGCAGGGGGGTGACTGGATGGTGATGCCTCGTAGCGGTCAGGTGCGGGCCGGCGAGAGGCTTGCGTGTCCGGCGCCCTTTGTGTCGGTCTTGGGAATTGCGGGGACAGCGGGTCGTATTAGCCTGCTGGAGGGGACCGTCGTGACGCTCGCAGGCACCGCGGAGGCGAATTGCGAGACGGCAATCTCTCGCGGACGCGTCATATTTCACACTGGTCCTCCGACGACCGAGAGCACCGGGCCGGTGGTGATCCGCGTGACAATCGGCACACGGAACTGGCGTCTGGAATTGACCGGAGTGGACGCATCGTGCGGCATCGAAGTGCGGCCGCGTTTTCCGACCACCTTTGAGCAGGACTTTGACGGAAACTGGTACCTGGGCGGCATCACCGTGGCCAGCGGAACGGTTCGCTGGCAGGAGGAGACCGATTCGGAGGATGCGACGGTGCCGCTGACCCTCAGCCGTGGTGACTGGCTGTCACTCGCTCCGTCGGATCTGGGGCCCGATTCCCCGGGACCGAAACCACTGGCGGTGTTGCCGGCGTGGCTGGTTCCGGAAGCGCAGGTCCTGACATCTGCTGAACGGACGTTGGCAAGCCGGTTTGCCCGTGAGTTCGATCCACAGCAGCCGATTCGATTGAGTGTTGTGGCAGCCGTCAAGGACTCCCTGGCGGGCGTGTCGCAGATGGCAGCCGAGTGTCTGGCGCTGACCGGACACGTCGAACCCCTGGTGCAGGCCCTGGCCGAATCGGAGCATGCCGAGTCTCGCGAGGCAGCCTTCGACGGACTCCGAATGTGGCTTGTGGCCCGTCCCGGTCGGAGTGAGGCGATTAAGATCGAGCTGGGCAAGTTCTTCGAACAGGAGGATGTCGAAGCGGTGCACCGCCTGCTGTGGGGATTCGACAAGAGAGACGGCGCGGGGCGTGAGACGTCGAGGCAACTGGTCGACTGGCTCGATCACGGCCACGTTGCGATCCGGGAAATGGCGTTTTACCATGTGTCTCGAATCACGGGCCGAAAGTATGAATACAGGGCCGATGCGCCGGCTGGACGCCGAAACGCTGCGGTCGCCCGCTGGCACAGTCACCTGGAGCGAAACGGGGGGCTGGTAACTCCCTGAGCCACATCCTGGTTGGAGATCTTCAGGACTCCGCAGCATGAACGCGTCCGACGAGATGACCAGGGAGTCCGCGGCAGGTGAGACAGGGGCAATGGACGTGGACCCGACCGGTGACGGTGGGATGCCTGATTCTGCCGGTGGTCGAGTCCGCCAGTTGCTCGAACTGGTCCGCTTCAGTCACACGGTGTTTGCATTGCCCTTCGCACTCCTGGCTGCGGTGCTGGCATGGCGTGACCCCGAGACCAGCTTTTCCTGGGTCCAGTTGCTGGGCATCGTGGCCGGCATGGTCACCGCGCGGAGTGCTGCCATGGCCTTCAATCGCCTTGCCGACAGGCGGTTGGATGCCACCAACCCGCGCACCGCAAACAGGCACCTCCCGGCTGGTACGCTGGCGGTGAGGACGGTCTGGGGATTCACCGTCATTTGTGCTGTGGCCTTTGTGGCATCAACCGGTTTGTTCCTGGTCGGGGAGAGGCCCAACCCGTGGCCGCTTCGGCTTTCGGTGCCCGTGTTGTTGTTTCTTCTTGGGTATTCCTACACGAAGCGATTCACCAGCTTGTGCCATTACTGGCTGGCCGCCGCGTTGATGCTGGCACCGCTTTGTGTCTGGGTTGCGATTCGCGGTCCAGCGGTGGAAGCGGCCTCAGATTTTGTCATTCCGGGAGTGCTCGCTGCGACGATCTTCTTCTGGGTCGGTGGCTTTGACATCCTCTATGCCTGCCAGGACCTCGCGCACGACCGCGAGCGTGGTCTGTTCAGCGTGCCGGCTCGCCTGGGAATTCATGGAGCCCTGCGGGTGGCTCTGGTGAGCCATCTGGTCACAATCACTTGCCTGTTTGGGCTCTGGTGGGTTGCGGGCCTGGGGCCGGTCTTCCTGGCCGGCGTGATTGCCGTCAGTGGGCTACTGGCATGGGAGCACTGTCTGGTGAAGCCGGACGATCTGTCCCGGGTGGGTGTGGCGTTCTTCAATATCAACGCCATGATCAGCATCGGACTGTGTGCCGTCGGGTGGCTCGATGTGCTGCTGTTTGAGACGGTCGAGCGTGTGTGAGTGGTTTGGGCGCAGGCCTGGTACCGTCACCACCAAGCTGGTTGGTGGTGAATCGGGCGTCTAGAATGCGGTACACAGGGTGCCTGCCGCCGGGTCCTGTCACCCCGGCAGTGAACCGAATCCAATCGGCGATCGACACACCAATGATCTCGTGGACTGAAAGCATGACCGGCGATGCGCGGTTGCACGCGATCGCTGAAGCCGTGGAAGCGGGAGAACGAATTTCGTTCGAGGACGGGGTGTACCTGGACCAGGAAGCGGACCTGCTCTTCCTCGGCCGCCTGGCCAACACCGTGCGAGAACGCAAGAACGGCAACCTGGCTTTCTACAACACCAACGTCCACCTGAACCCGACCAATGTGTGTGTCTATCGCTGCGTCTTCTGTGCCTTTCGCGCTGATCTGAAGGCTGAAAAAGCATACACGTTCGACGACGCGATGATCCGTGAACGCGTTGAGGAAGCGACCGAGTCTGGGGCCACCGAGATCCACGTCGTAGGAGGACTGCACCACCAGAAGCCGTTTGACTGGTACGTCGACGTCGTTCGAGTCATCCACGAGACCAATCCGCGGATCCACATCAAGGCCTGGACCGGTGTGGAAATCAACTGGTTCAGCCACATCACGAAGAAGCCGGTGAAGTGGGTTCTCGAACAACTCATCGACGCCGGCCTGGGTAGCATGCCTGGTGGCGGGGCAGAGATCTTTGACGAGGAGATTCGTGGGCAGATCTGCGAGCACAAGGCTGACAGCGATTCCTGGATCGACATCCATCGCTGTGCCCATGAGCTGGGACTACGTACCAATGCAACCATGCTCTATGGACATCTCGAGGAGTCTCGCCATCGCGTGGACCACCTGTGTCGGCTGCGGAAATTGCAGGACGAAACTGGTGGATTCCAGACATTTATTCCCCTGGCATTTCATCCGGAGAACACCGGGCTGGATCACCTGTCTCTGCCGAGCGGCCTGGCGGATCTCCGAGTGATGGCTCTGTCACGGGTGTTGCTCGACAATTTCGACCACATCAAGGCCTACTGGATCATGCTCGGAGAAAAGACCGCGCAGGTGGCCCTGAGTTTTGGAGCCGACGATCTGGATGGCACGGTGGTTCACGAGCTGATTTATCATGACGCCGGGGCCGAGACTCCCGAGGGCCTGACTGTTGATCAACTGCATCGCCTGATCCGCGAAGCGGGACGTGAGCCCGTCGAGCGGGATACGCTGTATCGTCGCGTGGAGCGGGACGGCCGCGAGTGGTCGATCGGTGAACCGATCCTGGCCAATGCGAATGGCTAGGTCGACTACCACTCCCTGGGGACAAGTCACAGGAGACCCACGATGACCGAAAACCTGCCTCGTTCGATCACGACCTCGATGAAATTCGAAAATGGGCCGGCGATCGGTCTCAGCAACCGCTGGCGGCAGGGCCAATATTGCTCGATTTTGACGCCGATCGGCATTGTCGGCTGCGGGATTTACGACGTTGTTGTTCCCGCGGAATTTGACCAGGTTCTGGCGGTCGCCCAGGGGACACCGGACTCCCCGCTGGTGGATCCCGAGGACCTGCTGGATGCCCAGATCGTCCGCAGCACACCACGAGCTGAGTCGCTGGGCATCGTGCCAGGTCTCAGTGGCCGGGAGGCGGTTGAGCTGATGTTAAAAGCGGCCAATGAGGAGAGCGAGTGATGAGTGGGGCGGAGTCGACTGCTGGTGCCTCAGTGCCCATTGCTGTGAAGACAATTGACCATGTGACGGTCGTGGTCGCGGACCTGGAGGCGAGCCGCGCGTTTTACGTGGGGGTGCTGGGGATGCAGGAGGTGCCGCGGCCGCCATTTTCGTTTGATGGCCTGTGGTTCCAGAGCGGTCCGACGCAAATCCACCTGATTCTCGAATACGACGGATCGGGCCCGGCTGGCAACCAGGTCCCCGAGGAATTCCGTGGTTCACGCACACACCATTTTGCATTCGAGGTCGATGACGCGCACGCGTGTGCCGAGCGACTTGTGCACCTGGGTGTGCCGATCGCAGCTGGGCCCAAGGAACGGCCCGATGGGGCGGTCCAGGTGTTTGTCTGTGATCCCGACGGTCACGTCGTAGAGCTCACATCCGGAAACTAGGGATCGGGCCTGCGGATTCCCGTAAAAGGAACGGGTGGACCGCGTCGAAATGTCCGACGTATAATCAGTGAGGTGTCTGTTACGCGTGGCGGCAACGCCGGGCAAGGGGTTCCGTTGAGAGTGGTTGACGAAAAATGAAGACGGCAATCATGGCATCGGTCGGAGTCGCGGCGCTGATTGGCGTCGTGTCGATCCTCGACATGGTGATGGGACTGGTCGGACAGCCGGCCATGGCTCCGTTTGCCGGTCAGACGACGATGGACATCATGTTCGTCATCGCCGCCGCCTTGATCGGCTGGATGGGCTACGAGTCGCTGCAAGAGCAGACGTAGCGGCGCGCGGTCGAGCACCGGTGGTACGCGCTTTGTGCTCCGGCTGACAACGGTGCAGGGCCAAACGCCGGTCATGCCAACCAGGTGGCGAGTCGATCAGATGTCGAGATCGTCGGCCTCGTCCGCCTCGCTCATGATCACCTTGTATCGCTCCGAGGCGTCGCGGCCGAGCAATTGGCGGAAGGTGTTGTCGGCCTCGAGTTGGCTTTCGATGTCGACGCGGAGCAGGATTCGCGTTTCAGGGTCGAGAGTCGTATCCTTCAGCTGATCGGCGTTCATTTCGCCGAGTCCCTTGAAGCGGTCGATGACAACCTTGCGGCCCTCAGGAATCTGTGAGAGCACTTCTTCCTTATGGGCATCGTCCTGGGCGTAGTGGGTCTGGTTGCCGACTTCGATCCTGTACAGCGGTGGTTGAGCGATAAAGAGCTTGCCCTGCCGTATGAGCTCGCGCATGTGCCGAAAAAAGAACGTCAGCAACAGGGTGCTGATGTGGTAGCCGTCGCTGTCGGCATCCATCAACAGGATGACACGACCGTAGCGGAGCTTGCGGATGTCGCAGTCGTTTCCGATCCCGGTGCCGAGAGTCTCGACGAGGTCCTGGATTGACTGATTTGACATGATTTTGGAAGGGGAGAGCGATTCGGTGTTGAGGACCTTGCCGCGGAGAGGCAAGACGGCCTGGGTACGTGCATTCCGCCCCATGGCGGCTGTGCCGCCGGCCGAGTCCCCTTCGACGATGAACAGCTCGCTCTCGTCCCGGTTTACGGCCCGGCAATCGTACAGCTTGCCGGGTAGTGTGCTGCGACGGCTGGCAGGAGTCTTGCGCCGGATCTCCTTGGCCGCGTCACGGCTGGCCATCCGCGCCCGGGCGGCGAGGACAATGCGTCCGAGGATGGCGTCGGCGATGGAAGGGTTGGCGTTGAGCCAGGTTTCCAGGCCCGGACGGACGAGCCCCTCAACCTGCCCGGTCATCTCGGGATTGTTGAGCTTCTCCTTGGTCTGACCCTGGAACATCGGCTCGCCCAGGAACACCGAGAGGATGGTGACCACGCCTTCGCGGATGTCGTCGTTGGTGATCGCGACGCCCTTGGGTTTGATGTTATGGACATCCATGTAGTTCTTGATCGCCTTGGCAATCCCACTGCGGAGTCCGCTCTCGTGGGTACCACCTGCGTGGGTGCGAATGCCATTGACGTAGCTGCGGACCTCCTCGTCGGTCGCCTCGCTCCAGTGCAGTACGACTTCGATCCGATTACCCTCGTCGTCCTTTTCAATCGCAAATGCGGTCTCATGGACGGACTTCTTCTGTCCGTCGGTGGTGATTTTCTGCAGGTATGCTCCGATCCCCTCGGGATGGTGCAACTCGTGCGTTTCCCCGTTGGTCTCATCGTGGAAGAAGATCTGCAGGCCGCCGTGGATGAACGAGATGTCCTCGAGGTGTTGCGTGATGGTGTCGGGGTTGAACCTGGTCCGTCGGAAGATCGCATCATCGGGGCGGAAGAAAATGGTCGTGCCATGCCCGCGGAATGGTCGCACTTTCTTGACCGCGGCGGTCGGCACGCCGAGCTTGTACCTCTGTTGCCACTCGTGGCCATCACGACGGACCGTGGCAACCATCTCGGTAGAGAGTGCGTTGACGACCGACGATCCCACTCCGTGCAGTCCGCCGCTGCGTGCGTAGTTCTTGTCCGAAAACTTGCCGCCGGCATGGAGCGTAGTGAGAATGAGCTCGAGGGCGGACTTCTTGGTCTTGGGGTGCTTGTCGACCGGGATACCGCGGCCGTTGTCGCTAACGGTGATCGAGCTGCCGTCCTTGTGTAGTGTGACGTTGATGCGATCGGTTTCCCCGGCCAGGAATTCGTCGACCGAGTTGTCGACGATTTCCCAGAGCAGGTGGTGCAACCCGCGCGTGTCGGTGGTGCCGATGTACATTGCCGGTCGGCGGCGGACCGCTTCGAGGCCCTCGAGAACCTCGATGTCGCTGGCCTGGTAGGAACTGCCACCGGCAGCCGCTGGCGTCTGCTTCTTCTTGCCTCGGGATCCTGTTGCGGTTGCCATCGTCATTCGCCCTCGTACCCGCTCCAGTCGACCAGCTCAATGTCCGGCCGGATGATCTCAGTGAACCCCGTCCGCTTGGACGTCTTGACCCCTCGACCTCCCCGAGACGTCACGGTGTACTTGGTCTGGCCAAAGCTGACGACCTTGTCGTTGGTGTTTTTCACGCGGAGCGCGTCGCTGGGACGGGTCAGTGGACGTGCCCCGAGAACCTGGTCACCGGCATCGAGCCGGATGCCTCGGACACCCTTGCCGGGGCCCGCGAGAACCGGGATGTCGTCGATGGCAAAGTGCACCAGCCGGGCATCTCGCGAGACGATAAACACGGTCTTGGCCTCGGTAACGAGACCGGCATAGGCGACCTTGTCTCCGGCATTGAGCCGGCAGTACCGGCGTCCGCTGCGAGTCGAGGCTGATCGGAACCCGCTGAAACTGAACCGCAGGACCTGGCCCGAGGTGGTCACCACCATCAGGTAGGGTCCCGGAGTCGGTTCTCCCTTGACCGTTTTGTCGTCGGGAACGAACCGGGAGTCGGTGCTGATGGCGGCCACGACCTGGACGCCATCCCCGAGCTTGACGTGCTTCGACAGGGGGTCACCATATCCCGAAGACGCCGGCAGGCCGTCGATGGGCAGGGTATAGGCAGTGCCATCGCTGGCGAGAATGACGACCGCGTCGAGCGTACTGCCCGGGACGACCGCCAGCACACTGTCTCCCTCACGTACCCGTGTCGACTCGATCTTGGACAACCGGCCGACCCGCTTGATCCAGCCGTCACGCGTGACGACCACGTTGGTGTTCTCACGTACAATGTATGTCTGGGCGTCGAACTCGACGATTTCCTCGGTCGAACCGAGCGAGGTCTTGCGCTTGTCGGAAAAGTCAGCCGCCAGTTCTTTGAGCTCTGTCTTGACCACGCTCCAGAGCTTCTTGGGAGACCCGAGCAGGGTCTCGATCCGGTCAGCCTCGGCCCGCTTCTCGGCCAGTTCCTCCCGGATCTCGTGGATCTCGAGCTTGCTGATCTTGTAGAGCATCAGCTCGAGAATCGCATTGGTCTGGATCTCGTCGAGCGGAAAGGCCTTCATCAGTCTGGCGGCGGCGTCTGCCTTGCCGTTGCTGGCACGGATCAACTTGAGAGCCTTGTCGAGGCCATCAAAGAGGATGGCAAAGCCCTCGAGAATATGGATCCGCTTGCGGAGCTGTTCGAGTTGGAATTCGAATCGGCGGCGGACGGTGTCGAAGCGAAACTGGTTGAAGTGATTGAGCATCTCGCCGAGTCCCACCCGTCGGGGCACGAGGCTGCTCTCACCGTCGGGAACCAGGGCGGTCGCGTTGTAAGAGACATTCTGTTCGAGAGCGGTGTTCTTGAAGAGGTAGGCCATGACCGCCTCAGGATCCGCGCCCGACTTGGTTTCGAGCACAATCCGCAATCCCGATTCACTGCTCGTCTCGTCGACCAGGTCGGTGAGCTGTGGGAGCTTTCGGTCGGCGATCAACTGACCGATTTCCGTCTTGAGGCCATCGGTGGCGACACCGTAGGGGACCGAATGGATGACGATTCGGAAGGGGGAGTTCTTGCGTTCACCGGTCTCGGTGTTCCACTCGCCTCGGACCTTGATCGATCCCTTTCCCGTCTTGTATGCGGTCCTGAGGGTTTTCTTGTCCGAGACGATTCGTCCACCGAGAGGGAAGTCGGGTCCCTTGATGTAGGACATCAGCTTGCCCGGGGTGGCACTCGGGTTGTCGACGAGGTGTACGCACGCCTTGATCACCTCGCCCAGGTTGTGCGGCGGAATGCTCGTGGCCATCCCGACCGCGATGCCCTGTGTGCCGTTGACCAGCAGGTTGGGAAATCGGGCCGGTAGCACGACCGGTTCACTGCGGGTGGCGTCGTAGTTGAACCGTGTGTCGACGGTCCTGAACTTCAATTCGGTCATCAACTGCTCGGCGATCGCCGTCAATCGCGCCTCGGTGTACCGTGCGGCCGCGGCGCCCATCCCCATAACCGATCCGAAATTGCCCTGTCCATCGACCAGCGGATAACGGAGCGTGAAATCCTGGGCCATTCGGACCAGGGCCTCGTAGACTGCCGACTCGCCGTGAGGGTGGTAGTTGCCCGTGGTGTCGCCACAGATCTTCATCGACTTGCGAGGCTTGGCGCCTGCCGAGAGGTGCAGGTCATGGTGCATCGCATACAGGATGCGCCGCTGCACCGGTTTCAGACCGTCACGGACGTCCGGCAGAGCCCGAGACTGGATCACCGACAGAGCATAATTGAGATAACGCCGCCTGGTTTCCTGGCTGATCGAGACATACTCGATCCGCGATCCATCGCCGGTCACGTCTGCTGTTGACTCACTAGCGGCCGTGGCATCGGCCGTGGTGGACTTGCTTGATCGGACCGCGGATTTCGAACGGGACCGGCCCGTGCCGCCCCGGCCGTTTCCGTCGCGTCCGTTGCCGGATGTCCCCTTGCGAGCCAACCGTCTCTCCTTGCTACATGACCGGGCTGTTCCCGGTTCACGAGGTCTCGTCCCTGATGCCCCCCGGCTCGGAACCGACCACGGGAGTGGCCCGTGAGGCGGGGGGGAAGGAAGTTAATGTGTAGGGATTGGAGTGATTTTGCAAGTGCAATCAATTGCATCAATTGCCCGAGTCATGCGGTTCGTGCAGTTCGTGACGGCGTCGTAACATGTTTCATATTCACAAGTTGTGTCACGTCGTGTGAAACGGTCCAAAACGACCAGATGGGGTCATCCGGTCAATCCTCACAGGCCGAATCCAAGCGTGACAGCGAGCATCCGACTTGGGCACGCGGTGTCATCGTCGGATGTCTTGCGGTGGGATTCAGCGGGAGTCCTGCAGGATGAAACTCCAGGATTGGTCGTTCGACCCGCTCAAACGGCGGTTCGAGGCAGGGAGCAATGGGATGTTGGCCGAGCACGCAATGCAGAACAACAAGCCGAAGGGACGCTGGTCCCTGGCGATCGGGGCGGCCTCTCTCGTGGTGTTGACGTCGATTGCCTTCCCATCCGCTCGTGCGGACGAGCCGGTCCATCGCCAGAGGGGAGTGGCGGGCTGGTGGCACAAGCAGACGCGGTTGTTCATGAACCGTCGTCAGGCGTCGTCGAAACCGACCGTCAGGTCGCGCAGTCAGGCGACCCTGCGAGCGCCTCGTCGGGTGGAATCCCAGGGCAAACAGCCGCAACCCGCCGCGGCTCCACGATTGGCGCGACAGCCCGCGATTCGCCCGGTGCAACATCGGATGGTGCGTCGGGTCGTGGCGCAGGCACCGCGGGTTCCAGCGAACCAGCCACCGGTTGCCCCGACCACGGCCGGGTTTGCGAGCCTGGGGGCGCCGCTCTACCCGTCACCGGTCCAGAACATTCCGCACCAGGTGGGCGGAGTCGTGATCACCAACCCGGCCTTGGCACCTCACGAGATGCTCTACGAGCACGAGTATCGGGCCCTGTATCCGCCCTTCTACTACAAGGTCAATGGCTGGTGGGCCTGGACGCCGTTTGGTGTTGAGTCTCACGACAAGTGGGAACTGATCGGGACCGAGGTGCGGGTGCGGTACAAGGCCAAGAGCAACCTGTTGCAGAAGTTGACCGATCCATTCATCGAGCCATTCATCGACTAGGCGGGAGCAGGCAGCTCCCACGTGTATGACGAAGTGACCGAGCCCGCGGGTTCGTTTCCTGACTGTCCGAGACAAGATCATGAAGTTGACACGATTGAGCGTACGAGTGGCGGCCTGCGTGCTGCCGTTGACCCTGGCCGTGATCTGCGTGGTGACGCCCCTGGTGGTGTCGGCCGAAGAGGTGCCTCAGCCCGTTTCGGAAGAAGCCGCCACAACGGCCAATGAAGCACCTGTCAATGAGGAGCCACGTCTCGACGAGGCGGAGCCGGCAGATGCTGACGTGGCGGGCGAGGTGCGGATCAGTGACCTCGATGTGCCAAAGACCCAGCCAGCGGTTGTTGCTGCGGACACGGTTTTTGAGGAGATCGTCAATTCGGCATCGGATGACGACTCGGCCGAAGACACCGCAGACGTCGTAGACGTCGTCGACACCGCAGACGTCGCCTTCGACGAATCGGCCGGTGAGGTGACTCTCACGGATCTGTGGCACGAGCACTCGTTGCACTTCATCGCGCGGAATCGTCAGCAAAGCGAAGCGATTTCGACCTGGATGCACGAGACGCTGGGCCTGTACACGCCGGCCAATGTGCAAGCGGCTCCTGTCGGCAGGTACCACATGATCTACCCGGTGAATCCCAGCTACACAGATCCTCGGGACACGAAAGTGTACGGGGCACAAGGGGCTGGGATTCCGATCGTGGTTCCTTTGGCTCCGAATGTGCGTGCGGGATACAACTACGGCAGCGGAATTCCCGCCAGCCGCCTCACCCCGATCTCGGTGCCTCGCTAGCTCGAGCCCACCGGGATTACTCACTGCGTTCCTGAATCCAGGTCCAGCCTGGCCAAGTACAAGCCGACCCCTGGGGCCACCGGGCCCCCGAGCAGAGGACGACAAGACGATGACACGACAGATCTCCATGACAATGGTGTGCCTGGCGGGCATGGTGCTGGTGACGGGTGTTCGTGCCGATGAGCCGGCCGCGGGCAGCGAAAACGTGACGACCGTGGAGCGTGTAGAGGTGTACGAGGACGCTGGATACGCGCGGATTTCTCACGACGATTGGACTGCTCCGCAGAGCACGGTCTACCAACGATCTCCTGTGGTGTACCAGCGGATGCACCCCCACAGATTTTATGGCGCCCATGGTCCTGCGGTTCCGGGGCCGGTTCGTCGGTACTCGATCATCGCGATGCCGAACGATTCCAGCCAGCTGGGGTATTACTACAAGCATGTGCCCAGCTGGCAGCCTCGTGCCAACATGCTCCCGCCGATTCCCCGGCCATCACGCTGGCACCTGCGCCACCCGGCTTCGAGTGTTCGGGAGCATGGTCCGGTGATCGAGGATCCTCAGACGGCTCCAGCCAAGCAGCAGGCGGCGGTCTTGTCCAGGACCCGTTGAGGGCCGCCGTGTTCGCGCCGGTTGTTCGTGCCGAGGGGCAGCCCGAGAGGAACCGCGGACGCAAGTCGACAGCCTTGGCGTGTCGCTCTCGTCCACCTCAACTGGCCTTCCATCCGCTATCGGGGCGCCGCTGGCTTGAGCAGCTGTTCCAGCGTCTTGAGTCGACTTTTCGTTTCGGGAGTGCCGAGATCCGGATAGAGCAGCCGGGTGACCTGCAACAGCCGACGGCATTGGTCGAGCTGGCCGGACCGGCGCAAGGCTTCCAGTCTACCGACCCGCGCGGACATCCAATCATCGCTCCCGGTCTTGACCAGACTCTCGGCGATTCGCCAGTCCTTGACTGCCTGGATTTTCTGGTCCGTGCTGTTGATCTGTCCGCGGATCTGGGCCAGTCGGACTCTCAATTCGTGGTCCTGCGGTTGTCGTTCGACGAGATCTTCGTAGAGCGAGACGGCTCGTAACGGGAACCCGGCTGCGACAAAGGCCGCGGCGAGGCACCGATCGAGTTTCCGGCGGGTGGGCCGATCAAGTTGCTGTCGGTTGGTCGCCAGGCTCTCAGCCGCCTGCAACTGCAGGCTTCCCAGTTTTCGTCTCTGGGGTGTCGGTGTGTGGCTGGCAACGCCATCGAGTCCATCCAGCAGCGCCAGCAACTCGATTGGCCTTCCGGCGAACGACGTGATGAGCGACCGAGCCTGTTCGATTTTTCCCTGTCCGGCCAACGAGAGGACTCGCAACTGCCGGGCCATGTCCCGAATGGCGAGGTCGGCTTGTCCGGGAGTTGCCCGCGGCGATGGTGACACGTGAGGGCCTCGAGCCAGTACGTCGTTGAGCCACGAATCGATGAGCTGATAGTCGGGGGTGCGTGCCTGGAGTCTGATCCGTGATGCGGACAGCAGGCAGTGAGCGTGGTCGGCTTGGAGCGGCCTGGGGCGCTCGGGAATCTCGTCCAAGATGACATCGAGAATCCTGACGGCTGCAGCGACTCGCGCCGGCCGGCCAGGGTCCTGGCGAGCCAGCCCGGCCAGTTCCACTTCAAAGCTCTCGGCGACGCGCCGCCTCGACGCGGGGCCTCGACGATGTCGACGGGGAATCTGCATCCACAGGGATCTCGCCTCGCCATGAGCCTTGTCGACGCTGGACAGCGAGGCCAGCCACCATGTGGCTTCGGCGGTGGTGTCATCACCGGGGAAGCGTTTGCGGTGTCGCTCGAGTGCGTCTCGATATGCCAGCCGTTTTTTGCGTGAGGGCATTTTTCGGAGCAGCTGGCCGAGACACCACGCATGCAGCAGGTGTGCCGACGCGGCTTTGTCGTGTGGCGGCTGTTGTGATGCAACGGAGGAGAACTGCGTGGCGGCTTGTGCGAAGCGTCCGGCGCGGACCAGGACTGAACCGCGGGTGAAGGCCAATTCCCCGGACAGGTCAGGCCGATCGCGAGACCGGGCTCCTGTGATCGCCCGGTCAAACGCCTCGAGCGACTCGTCAAGCCGTCCTGCCTGGTACAGGGACATGGCCCGGTGCTCGGCCAGTGCCAGTGACTCTCCGAGTTTCTTGATCGAGTGCATCAGTCTCGCGTCTTGGCGACCACGCGTGGCCCAGTAGGCGTCCGGCACGGCGGCAGCCTGCTCGGAGAGCCGGGACCACTCTTGCCAGAGCGTCTCGGCATTGCTCGCACCGTCGGCGAGCGCCTGTCTCCAGAGCTGGCTGGAGACGGCCTGGGCGAGAAACCGCAGTTCGTCACCTGGTGGGCGGCGCTGGAGCAGTCGCCGGGCGATGAGTTTCTGGGCCGCCTGCGGCTGCTTGTCGTCCAACTCGACCCAGATCGCCTCGGCGAGGAGTTCATCATGATCCGGTGCCATCCCTGCCCGCAGGATCCGACGTGCTACTGTGAAGTCGAGTTGCCGGCGCGCGACCTGTGCCTGGAGTCTCGTCCGGGAAATCCTCAGCGAAGATCCCAGAATGTGCGGTGACATGGCCTTGAGGGTGGCCTCAGCGGCAAGAAGGTCTGCGGCCCGGTCCGGGGCGCCGGGCCGCATCATCCGGGCGCGGTCCAGGTGCGCCAGCGCGAGACGCCAGCGTGTCGTGGCCAGCAACTGTCGCCGCTTCGACTCCCTCAGCTTGCCGGGGTTGGCCAGCCGTTTCTGGAGAGGCAAGAGTCGTGTGATGCCCGCCTGGAGTTGTTCGAGTGCGGAAGCCCTTCGGGTGTGATCCAGTGGGGCAAGGTCCGAGAGTCTGGCGAGATAGCCACCGTGTGCGAGCGGAACCAGGCCAGCCTGAATCTCGACGCGCACGGCTTCGTCATGCTGAGGGTTGTCCTTGAGGAACCTGTCAAGGACACCGGTGGCACGCGCCCAGAGGTCGGTTTGCTGAGTCCCCGAAGTGACCTGGGCGTGTTCGGCAAGCGTACGTGAAAACTCGAGTGTGGTTTCAAGTCGCTCTGCTGGCGTGAGATTCTCACGAGCCAGCTGTTCAAGACAGACGCCTTCAGCAACTCCGAACAGACCTCGCTTCCTCAGCCCGCTGAAGTACCGTGCGTGGGGTGAGTCGTCCTCAGCAGATGTGGCCGCCGGGGGGGGAGCCAGCAGGCTGCTCAGCAAGACGACCGTGCCAAGGGATTTCGCGATCAAGAACGCGCGTTCGCGTGGGACCTGGCGGGGACGGGTCATGTGCACGCTCCTGCGGGCGAACATACGCCACACCGCCCGTGATCGGCAAGACCGCAGTTGACTCCTGTCCCGCCACCTGCGGCCGAATCATCCGATCTCCTGGTCGTTGTCCGTGATCCCGAAGACCGCCAGGTCGACCGGGGGCGTTCGAGCGGCAGCGGCTTCCCTGAGCTTCCTCAGGACGAACGACTTGTGGTTGGCGACATCCTGTTCACTGATCCCCAGGTGCCCCGCGACGTCCTTGTTGCGCCAGCCGAGCACAAGCAGAAGCTCGATGCACTGGAGCCGTTCGAGTTGGTTGGTGTCGAGCCAACCGGAGATGAGATCACCGAGTGTTTCGGCGATGAGATTCGACTCGGCATCTCGACCTTCGCGGCTGCGGACGAGACTGGAGGCGGCGCGGCCTGGTCCGGCGTGTTCAAAGCCACTGCTGGAGTCGCCTGGTGGCTGGAGTGGAAGAGCGGGCCGTCGGCCCTGATAACGGAGCGTATCTGTCAGCTTATGAGCTGCGATGGCGAACAGAAAACTCTCGAGTCTGGTCCGCTGTTCATCGTAGTTGGGCAGGCTGTTGAGGAATCCCAGCAGGGTTTCCTGCACAACATCCTCGGCCGTGGCCCGATTGCCCAACCGGCTTTGCACAAACGCCAGCAGTCGGCCCTCGAATCTCGATATCAGCTCTTCCCAGGCCTCGGGTTCCTTGGCGCGGACACGAGAGACCAGGAGGAGATCGGTCGGGTCGGGCATGGAGTAATTATGTGTCGAGAGGGGACCTGGGCCAAGCTCGCGGACCTGTCCATCAGTTTAGCCGAGCCACGTCGTGAGGATCAGCGCTGCGGCGATGACCGTCGAGGCGGCGGCGAGCTGCAGCTTGCCACTGTGGACGCCGGCGGAGTGCTGATCGAGGCGGAGAAACAGGTGGCAGGTGATCACCAGCAGACAGAGCATGCCGGTGAATGACGCGAGGTAGGGAAGGCGGTCGGAACCGACCTTGCGTTTCCAGTGCCTGACTGCCAACTGCCGTGTCCTCTCGGACAATTCCAATTCCACGACACAGTAATGCATGTCACTGGCGGGCGCGAGCGCGCTGAGTTTGTGCGGCTGCGTGGTTTCGACCTCGCGGTCGGTCAGGCACTGTTCGAGAAAGACCCTGTCCTGTGGCAGGTTCCAGTCGCCGGCCTGTCCATAGACCCGTTCGACATCCTGCTTGAGGCGCGAGGCGGCTCGATGGATCGCCTCACGTCGAGCCTCATCGGCCGTCGACCACGGTCCGCTGGCGATCGGTTCACGGATCACCGGGCGACGGTCTCGATCCCGTTCGACTTCGGTGGTGGATGTCCACGGGTGGCCCGGGACGATGAGCTGACGAGAGGGTTCCGCGGTCGGGTTGTCTCGCCTCGCAACGGCAGTGAGCTCGAGGTGATCGCTCGATCGGATTCCGATCCAGGCCACAGCTGCGATTGCTGGGACGAGCCATGCGACCGTCAGGGCCTGTTGGAGGATTTCGCGAGGGGTACTGGTTCCACGACGGTTGGACCAGGCAACACGCAGCACGATTGCCGTAGCCAGGGCGAATAATCCCATGCCGAGGGGAACCAGGTGAGGATGACTGGTCGCCGCGGATGTGGACTCGGCGAGAAGAGGACTAGGCATGAGCACCGTCTCCTGCGGAAACCGGTGACGGCGAGGATCTCAACGTACGGAGGACTTCAGGCCGCTGTTCAACGCTGACAAATGGAGCGGACAATTGCACTACGATCGAAATGCCCAGGCCCCAACCGATAGCGGCCGTGACTGGGAATTGCAGGATAAGCCCGAGCAGTGCGGACACCATCAGCGTCAGGATCAGCGAGAAGACGCGCAGCCTCTTGGGGCGGAAACTGTCGGTATGCCACCACCATCGCCGGGCGCCCAACAGCAGCCCGAAGAAGGCGATGTAACCGGCCAGGGATGGCTGCGAACCACTCACCAGCTCGAGCGAACCGATCGACTCGATCAGGCCATTCCCCTGGGACTCTGACAACGGTGGCAGGTCGACCAGCAACACCCGGTGAATCCACCAGCTGGCGGCTCCGACGCCTGAACCCAATACCAGCAGTGACAGCCGTCTCAACAGGACACTCCCTTCGCCGGTTCCCTCCCAGGTCTTGGTCCCCAGCAGAACAGTCCAGGCGGCGACGAGTGTCGAAAGCCCATAGGCGATTCCCGCGAGTGTGCTGCTGGTGTCACCCGGGGGGCTGGCACCCGTTGTGCTGCCGAAGAGCCCGATCAGCCAACTGCCGATGGTCAACAGCGCGGTGAACAGGATGGCGGCGGTCATGCCTGCGGTGGCTTCCAGTGCTCGGCGACCAAATCGGATCGGTCGGGGGGCCAGGGGCCCGATGTCGGCTGCGATCGGGTGAGGTGGCCGACGGGAGGCCGCCGCGACTCTCGCTGTGCCCGACCCATTAGCTGTGACTGGCTGTGAAGCGGCAGCACCCTGTGGCCGGTTGGGATGCAGATGGGAATGCTGTGAGCCGTCACCCGGGACCGGTTGGGATGGAGCCACAGTCGGCATTGGTTGCGGGGGAGGCGTCGGGATCCGGCGCCCCGCCTGTGCCTGGTCGAATTCCGCGAGTAACTGGCCGACAGTCGGCGTGCGATCTGCGGGGTCCTTGGTGAGACCTCGGGCGAGGACCGGACGGAGCGCGATGGGAAGCGGCGACAGATCGGGGTCGTCTGAGAGGTGTTTCATCAGGATTTCTGCCGTTGTTTCTCCTTCAAACGGCACACGTCCCGTGAGCATCTCGTAGAGCACCACCGACGCGCTGTAGACATCGACCTCAGGGCCATACTCTCCACGCGAGACCTCCGGCGCCATGTAGTAGACGGTCCCGATGCTCTCGGTCTGGGCGCCCCGTTGGCTGGGGGTGATCATCTTGGAGAGCCCGATGTCGCCGACCTTGATCACACCGGCCTCGAGATAGAGGTTTTGAGGCTTGAGATCGCGATGAACAATGCCCCGGTCGTGCAGGTAGTCGGCTCCGGCGGCCAGTCCGGCGAGCCATTGCCTGGTGGCGGTGATGTCCAGGCCCGCGGGGGCCTGGTCGACCAGGACCTCGTCAAGTGTCGGTCCGCTGATGTACTCCATCACGACCCAGGTGTCGCCATCGTCGTCTTCCCGGACGTCGAAGATGGCGATGAGGTTGGGATGTTTGAGGTTGAGGCACTGGCGTGTGCCACGCAGCTCGATGTCCGCGTTGCTGTGTAAGAGCTTGAGTGCGACTTCCTTGCCCCCGTCGCTGTGGGCGTAGTAGACCTCTCCGAATCCCCCGCGCTGGATGCCTCGCTTGATCGTATACCCGTCGAGCGGGGTCGAGTCCGGCGCAAACGTGAACTTGCGACTGGTCATCGCGTTGCTCCTGCCAGTGGCGAGACGGCGTCGAGCGATTCGATGCGGAAGCGGATGCCGGGGCCGGTGACGAGTTGTCCCTCGCTGATGTCCATCTCACCCTTGAATCTCTGCCCGTTGATCTCCAACGGGATCCTCGGTGACCGGACCCACCATGCCTGATCTCGGTGAATCAGGATGAGTGAGTCGTCCCAGTCATGGCACGGTACATGGCAGTCTTTGCCGGGGCCCAACAGGCAGGTGTCGGCGACGAGGACGACGCCATCGAGGCTGTGAGCGGGGCGGTGGTCGGATCGAAATTCCAGGCGAGCCGAACCGGACAAGACCGTGGGACGGTGGAAGGCCAGCTCTACGGTTTTTCCGAGCGTGATGGTCGACCCGTCAGACAACTCGGTCCACTCCACTACCCGTCTCGCGTTGACACGAGTTGCCGCGTGGGCCTCGAGCAGGAATCCGCTCTCGTCGCGATGGATCGTGGCGTGGCGTCGAGAGAGACTGGCCAGGAGTTGAATGTCGACGTCGTTGGCTGTCGGTCCTCCGATCGAGATCTCCTGTCGCGTGAGCAGAAGGAAGCCTCCGATCCCGTCGATCCACAGCAGGTACCTGTCCCGATGACCGTGGGCGTTTCCTGCCGGTGTCGAGCGGCGGACAGTCATTGGCCGGGTTTCCTTGAGGGCAGACATCAGAGGCGAATCCTGGCGGGTGGGCCTCGTTGGGGGACCAGTTGACTTGAGGATAGCGTGATGAGGTAGTTGGTGGCGCGGGTTTTCACCGCCGATACCCGGGGCTCCGCGAGAAGGGCGGAGTCCCGGGTTCGGCGGCTGGTGGGGTTGCGGCCTAGCGGCCGGCGTCGGCCACGGAGGGGTCGATGGCTGACCCGGAGTCCGCGGTCGTTGCGCCGAAGTAGTCATCGATCCGGCTGGTGATCGATGCCTCGGTGCTTTCTGTCGTATCCTCGACGGGGATCAGGCCATTGACCTGGCCCTCAAGGCTGGCCTGCCGTTCTCTCACGTCAAGCTGCTTGTTGAGCTCGGCGATCAGCTTCTTGGCGCGAGCCAGCTTCGAATCGTCAAAGCTCAACGTCGCCGTGGCTTCCGCCGCTTCGACGGTCCGCAGCCGCGCCCCGAGCTGCTCGATCTGCACCTCGAGATCCTGTTTGGCTGTCAGCATCGTGTCGAGCTTTTCCTGGTTGGCCGCCATGGTCTTTTTCCAGGCGGAGAGGATTTGCACGTCACTCTCCAGAGAGTTCTCGGACACCTTGTACTGCTTGAACCGTTTTTCGAGGTCCTTGCGGACATCGTCGGCTGTATAGGTGTGGCTGGCGTAGACGAACTCGGTGCGACCGGTGTCGAGGTCGTTGCGGAGGGCCAGGATGGCACGCTTCTGCGTGTCCAGACGTCCCGTTTTGCGGTCGACGTCCTGGGCCTTGTGATCGATGTCGACCTGGGCCGATGCGATCACGTGCATCATGTCCCGGATGTCGGGGACGAGGTTCTCGACTTCCGTGCGAGCTCTCTCGATCTCAAATTCCAGCGGCACTTCCGATTTCACCGCATCGCGGACGCTCCCGCCCCAGGTGGAAGCGTAACTCAGCACGTCACGCCCGAACACGAAGGTCCCCAGGGCCACTAGGACGGCCGCACCAATCAGACCCTTCTTCAACATGGTACTGTCCCCTTTGGCTTGTACCCTTGGAGGCCTTCGACGGGAGAACATCTCACCGGCAAAGAGCCTGCCAAAACTTGTTTCCGGGGGTCGTTCGCCAGGGATCAGTGGATCTTGGACGGTCCTGCTGGGTTTCTCGTGTTTTTTGAAGAACCGGCGATGAGAGAATCTTCGGCAGATCCACTCGTCATCCGACCGGTGCGGGATTCGTGGGCAACCGGTGGGGCTATTCGCTCCAGGCCCGCAGGAAGAAATTGACCCAGTTCTTGTAGAGGATCCCGTCGATATCCTCCTGAGAGTATCCCCGGGTTGCGAGAATCTGTGCGATGTTGCCCAGATCGGCGATGGTGTCCAGGTCGGCAGGCGACTGCTCCTTACCAAACCCTCCGTCGAGGTCTGTTCCGATTGCGGCGTGCTTGGCGTTGCCGGCGATCTGGCAGACGTGGTCGATGTGGTCGACCACGTGCTCCATGGTCACCTCGCCGGGTTGCGTGACACCAATCACCCAGCCAGGTTTGAGCATCCAGCAGTCGAAAGCAGCGCCGATGACGGCGTCTCGTTCGATCAGGGCCTTGATCTGTTCATCAGCCAACTGTCGGTCCGCCGGGACCAGTGACCGGCAGTTGTGGTGGCTGGCCAACACGGGGCCGGAGTAGACATCGAGGGCTTCCCAGAACGACTGGTCGGCCAGGTGGGTCACGTCCAGCAGCATGCCGGCCTGTTCCATTTCGCGCAACAGGTCCGGCCCGTCGGCGGTGAGTCCCCCCTCGCTTCCGGTGCCGAAGCAGTAGGGGGCCGGGCCGTAGTGGGCTGGGCCCAGGATCTTCAATCCGGCCTCGTACCACTCGGGGATCTGCGAGGGAGACAGGATCGGCGGGCTGCCTTCCATGCTGAGAATGAATCCGATTGGCAATTGGCCGGTGGTGTCGTTTTCCCAGGCCGTGACGTGTTCCTGGAGCGAGGCGGCGTCGGTGATTTCCCGGAGTACTCCCTTGTCCACAAGCGACCTGTAGTAGGCGAGCTGTCCGTGGCAGGCTCCGTAGGCAGCATCGCGCGACTGAAAGTGCGTCAGCACGGCGTCCTTGTGGTGCAGCCGCGGCAGGAGAGTCGAGATGGTCATCCCGATACGACCTCGCCTGAGATCAGCCCAGCTCACCGTGCAGTCGCCGGGGATGATCCCGTCAAACTGACTCTCAAACTCGCGCAATTCCGACACCGGTTTCAGCAGGTCGCGGTTCCACTCGACCGCGTTCCATGCCATGTCGAGGTGAGCGTCAAAGATCAGGCGGGGGGCATCAGTCATCATAGGGCCTCTTGGAGTAGCGGCGATTCAAAGTGGTGATCCAGCCAGGATGGCCGGCTCGGAGGGATAGTCGGTGACCTGAAACGGACACAGGTGTCAGCGGCATCAGGATTCGGAGCGGCTTCCGCACGGGCACGTTCCAGCGGCGAGGAGGAACCAGCCGAGGATCATCAGTGATCCTCCGACGGGGGCTGCGATTCCAAACCCGGCCTGGCCTGTGACGCTCAGTCCGTAAAGTCCGAAGGAAAATCCGAGGATTCCCAGCCCAAAACAGACTCCGGCACTCTGTAACGGGAGGTTGCGGGAGCCCGGCAGCAGACCGGCGAGCCCGACGACGATCATGCCCAGGGCGTGCCACACGTGATAACGAACCCCGGTGCGGAAGTCGTCCAGGGCCTTGGCGGGCGCGGGAATCGGGCCGACCAACCTGGCGACGGGGGGCTTGTCGCCATGTACCCTGGACAGCGTCTCATCCAGACCGTGTGCGGCGTAGGCGCCGGCAATGACGCCCAGGCCCAGCAAAACGGCTCCGCAGGTGACCCAGCAGCGGCAGCAGGCGTTCGTCATGGGATCGGGGAGGCTGGAGTTGTGTGGAACGAGGTTTGGGAGGTGAGTTGACGGCGTTGTACGCGTCAGGAGATGGTGATCCCCAAGACGTTCACAAAAGCGGCGAGCCAACGTGGTTGGGCTGGCCAGGCAGGAGCCGTGACCAGTGTGCCATCGACGTGGACACCGTCCATCGGGACGTCGACAAACGTACCCCCAGCGAGTGTAATCTCGGGGCCACAGGCGGGATAGGCTGCGCAGGATCGTCCTGAGAGGATCCCGGCGGTGGCCAGCACCTGCAGGCCATGGCAGATCGCTGCGATCGGCCTCTCCGACTCGGCAAACGATCTCACGATGGCCAGCACGGCAGGGTCAAGGCGAATGTACTCCGGGGCACGACCACCCGGGACGACCAGCGCGTCGTAGTCGCCAACGTCGATGTCCGCCATCGTCGCATTGAGCGTGAAATTGTGACCACGTTTTTCGGTGTATGTCTGGTCTCCCTCAAAATCATGCACACTCGTTCGGATGATGTCTCCGGCGGACTTGTCCGGGCAGACCACGTCGACCTGGCACCCGAGCATCTCGAGCGCCTGGACAGGGACCATCAGCTCGTAGTCCTCGACGAAGTCTCCGGCGAGGACGAGGATCCTGCGGAGTGGCCTTTTGGTGGCGGCCGGTTTTGCGTCGGTGGTCATGATGCCTTCCAGGGCGTGATGAGGGAGTGAGTCAATGAGGAATCCAACCGGTGAATTGTGCGATGGCCAGTGCCGCGGTTCCCAGCAACAGGTATCCGAATCTCTGACGCAGCGCGCGGCCTCCGATGCGGGCGCTCAATTCAGAGCCGATTCGGGCCCCGATCGTGCCTCCGGCCAGGAGCGACATCGCCGGAACCAGGTCGACTCGTCCGGCCCAGGCGTGAACCACCGAGGCCTGTGCCGCGACGATCCAGACGATCACCAGGGTCGCTGCCACCGCCTCGTGTGTGCGCAATCCGATGCAGTAGATCAGGCCCGGTAGCATGATCATGCCGCCTGAGAGCCCGAGCAGGCCGGCAAGGAACCCAACGGCGAGTCCAAACCAGGCGAGGATGACGATCGATGTGGAACGGGAGGCGACCTGGGGGAAGGCAGCAAAGGGCGGTAGCGGCAACGTCGCCAACCAGCCTCGGGCCAGCGGGCGACCCTGGCTGGCACGTCGCGTTTCCCACAGGGCCAGGCATCCGACCGAAGTCAACAGGATCGAGTAGCTTCCCAACACCAGGGTCTCGATGGATGAGACGCTCGAGGGTGTCGTTTCTGAAACTGGCTGGGACGGGGCCAAGGTGGCCTGGTCGAGCAGGCTGCTTCCGAGCCACACGCCGATCAGCAGACCACCACTCACGATCAAGGGCAATTGCAACTGGTGCCAGGTGATCCCCCGGATCAGCAGGCCGGTGGTGGCCTGGCCGAGCGCCTGGCACGACGCCGTGCCGATCCATGCCAGCCGAAAGCCGTACAGGGCCGACAGGACTGGGACGATCAGGAAGCCTCCACCGACGCCAAACAGGCCAGAAACCGTGCCGATTCCGACACCCGCCAACACGGTGGTGACGATCTCGACGATCGCGAATGGCTCAACTCCTGCCGTGTCGGCCAGAATCCACGCTGGGGCTCCGGCCTGACTTGGGAGGAAGTGAGCAAAAGACGACATGGCGAGACGGATGTCAGATCTGGTAGTCGGGGAAGACGGGGTCCTGGGGGGGAGGGCCACCGCGACGTCTGGCCATCCAGTTGAATACCGCGTGGACTGCCAAACCCCAAAGCACCGGCATGACCAGTGCTGCCGCGGCAACCAGGACCCGTTGGACCGTCACAGACATGTTGCCAGGATCCGGTATGGCCGAGGCATCGGCCATGGCCGCCAGGATGCGGAAGGGGCCTTCAAGCTGCACGGTGGACCGGTCTGGGCATACTGGGCATACGTAGGAGAAAGAGTGGACGGATCCGTGTTGATGGCCCGCCACCACTCCACAGGGGGGCAGTCTGTTCTTGAGGAAGGTAATCGCCGCCGGGAACGCGGTCAACGAAGTCCCCAGGCCCACCGACACCACACAGATAAATTGAAAACGGGCCATGGTGGCCAGAAAGCTGGATTCAGGAACTTGCAAAAAACGCCGAATTCGCACCTGAGTTCGTGACCGAGCTGCTGAAATCGACTATCCTGTGTCATGGAGTGGGCTGACCGGGGTCTGCTCTGTCCAAGCCGGTCCCGGTTCTCGCCTCAGATAGGCGGTGGATGGCAGGTGTGTTCTGCCGATGGAGCTCTTGAGTGGCTCCCTCGATAGGCACCTTGACATGGCCGGGCTGAATGCGGCCTTGGCAATTCAGACAGTTGTCGACAGAGGAAAGTCAGGAGACGTCCAGATGCGGATTCACTCGACGGATCAGCGGCTCGTCACATCAATGACAAACTGGGACACGGTCCGATATGCGGTCCGTTGGACCGGTCGCGTGGCTTGGACCTCCTTGTTGACGCTCTCCATGATGACCATGCCCGGTTGTGGAGGTGACTCGGATAGCAGTGGTGACGCCGTTGCTCAGGCCGACACCAAGTCCGAATCGCCTTCAGGTGGAAACGCCATGCCGGGTGGCGGCGGACAGCCGGGTGGCGGCGGACAGCCGGGTGGCGGCGGACAGCCAGGTGGCGGCGGACAGCCAGGTGGCGGCGGACAGCCAGGTGGCGGAGGATTTCCGGGCCAGGGTGGTGGCGAAGGCGGAGAAGCCGGTGGATTTCCAGGACAGGGTGGCGGACAGCCCGGCGGAGAAGCCGGTGGATTCCCAGGCCAGGGTGGTGGACAGCCAGGTGCTGGCCAGGGTGGATTCCCAGGCC
>MDTE01016511.1_pt1 | contig 42620 bp, 36 predicted proteins | sample 811231 | NCBI WGS metagenome assembly MDTE01 (sample SAMN05326651, study PRJNA326480) | marine metagenome | isolation source: seawater | place: Indian Ocean: Red Sea | collected 2010
CACCGAAGAAGAAGACTGCTAGTAAGGCTAAGAGTGCACCGAAGAAGAAGACTGCCAGTAAGGCTAAGAGTACACTGAAGAAGAAATAGATATTAGTTAGTAAGTTACATTAATTAGATAGAGGCCGTCAGGAGGTGCATTTGGTCCACCTTTTTGACGGTCTTTTGATTCTAATGCAAATATTACATCATTTTCTGTCCAGCTTCCCTCTCCAACCATTTTAAGAGTTCCAACTATTGCACGCATTTGTTTGTGAAGAAATGATCTTGCTTTTGCTGTGATATAGATATTGTCTCCCAGACGTTCTATATCAAGTTTATCTAATGTTTTTATGGGTGATCTTGCTTGGCACTCTGATGCTCGAAAGGAAGAAAAATCATGTTTTCCAACAAGATGTTCAGCAGCTTTAGACATTTTGATTTGGTCTAAGTATATAGGGCACCACCAAGCCCTCCCTTTCTCAAGGGCTAACGGAGCTCTCCTATTAATTATTCTATATTTATAAGTTCTTGATTTTGCATCTCTTCTTGCGTTAAACCTTGGATTTACTTTGTTAACTTCCAAAACTGTGATTGCATTCGGTTTTAGGTGGGCATTTATAGCGTTTTGAACTACTTTGACAGTATGATTGTCATTTAGGTCAAGGTGACATACTTGCCCAGTAGCATGGACACCTGCATCTGTCCTACCTGCTCCGTAAATAGTAATTTTTTGTCCTGTAAATGAATATAAAGCATTTTCTAGTGCTCCTTGAACTGATAATCCATTAGTCTGACGTTGCCACCCCACCAAGCCATTGCCGTCATATTCTATTGTTAATTTATATCTGGGCATGACAATATTGTATCCAATGGAAATTTTCTTCCTCTTAAAAATTCATCAATATTCAGCGGTTTTTTTCCTGAATATTGCAAGCATTTCAGTGAAATTACTGTATCGGAACCACAGGTTACCAATAATTCACCTTTGGAATTGAGCCTGATTTTTCCAACTTTATCAGAGGGCAAACTATTACTTATTTTAACCTTTAAAACTTTAATTCTTTCCCCATTACAATCAAACCAAGCCCCAGGATATGGATTTAAACCTCTAACCTGACATGAAATTTGTGATGCAGTTTTACGCCAATTAATTTGAGTTTCATACTTTTTTATTTTTTTTGCATGGGTAATCCCCATGGATGATTGTATTTTTGGCTGAATAGAGGTTTTACTAATTTTATCTATTGTTTCTACAATCATAGTGGCCGACAGAATTGATAGTTTGTCATGAAGTTCCCCACAAGTAATGGATTCATTAATTGGCACCTCCCTAATCGAATAAATTGGACCACTATCTAGGCCTTCTTCCATTTTTATAATGCTAACTCCAGTTCTTGTATCTCCTTCCATTATTGCACGCTGAATCGGTGCTGCACCTCGCCATCGAGGTAGTATGGAGGCATGGGCGTTGATACATCCAAACTTAGGTATTGATAATATTTCATGTGTTAAAATTTTTCCATAAGCCACTACTATAATAATATCGGGGTTTGCTGCCTTTAGTTCTTTAATTACAACCTCACTTTTTAATGATATTGGATTACACACTTTAAATCCTTGAGATTCAGCAAATGTACCTACCTTTGTTTTTTTATTTTTCTTACCCCGATCTTTTGGTTTAGGGGGTTGGGTATAAACAGCAACTATGTCGTGCCCAGTATCTGATATTTCTTTCAGCGACGGTAAAGCAAACTCTGGTGAACCCATAAAAATTATTCTAAGAGCATCCACGGTTTTTATTCCTGTTCATTTTTTATGATGAGGTTGCCCTAAGACTTCCCCCTCAATTTTTTTTGCTTTGATTAATTTTCTTAAAATAATTCTTCTTTTAAGTGTAGATAGGTGATCAACAAAAAGTGTTCCTTCAAGGTGGTCTATTTCGTGCTGAAGACAAACTGATAATACTCCAGTAGCTTCAATTTCACATGATTTTCCTTCATTATCGAGATATTGGATTTTGACCGTACTAGGTCTTTCAACTCTTTCAAATTGTTCTGGAAGAGATAGGCATCCTTCTTCATGCAACATAGTGTTAGAGCTTATTTGAAGAATTTCTGGATTAATAAGACAAAGAGGATTTGGTTTTTCGTTTTTGTTATTGACGTCTGCTACTATAATTCTTATTGGAATACCTATTTGTATTGCTGCCAGCCCTAATCCATCAGCAGCATACATTGTTTCAAACATATCATTTACAATTAAGCGAATTTTGTCGTCTACAATATCCACTGGACTTGACCGTTGTTTTAGCCTCTTGTCCGGTGCAATAAGAATTTTACGCACAGTCATTTCTTTTACCTCAAGTTATATTTGAACAGTTATTATGATGTGTAATAATCGTCAAGTAAGATAGGAGCTTTATTATTTATGACTACTTTGCTCATTATTGCCCTTGTGGCCACTTTGCTACTTGCACTAGCACTATTATGGATGGGGTGGCATATAAAAAGTAATAGAATGGAAGATAATAGTGTTACATCTTTAAAAAATCAGATGTCTCAACTCTATGAATCAACACTTGAGCGTCAGTCAAGCTTAGAGGGCCGCATCAAGGCTTTGAGAGAGTCTGGAGAAGCAACAAGTGCTGCAATTAATGAGCGTATTCAGAACCAAGAATTAAAATTAAGTAAGACTATTGAAGAAGGTATATACAAAAATACAAAAACAACACTTGAAACAATGAGTAAATTAGAAAGTAGGCTTGCAGTAATTGATAAAGCTCAAGAAAACATATCTGCTTTATCGGGTCAGGTAATAGGCCTCCAGGATGTTTTGTCTAACAAGCAAGCAAGAGGAGCATTTGGTGAAATTCAACTAAATCATATAGTTGAAAATGTCTTGCCTCCATCTGCCTATACAATACAGGCACAATTGTCTAATGGAAGAAGGGCAGACTGTATAATAAACCTTCCAAACCCACCTGGTTCAATAGCTATAGATGCAAAATTTCCACTAGAAAGCTATCACATGCTTCGCGATGCAAAAAATGAATCAGATAAAAAAACAGCAATAAGGATATTTAAAGAAGCAATTAAGAGACATATCAAAGATATTTCTGACAGGTATATTATTACAGGAGAAACAGCTGAATCAGCACTTATGTTCATTCCATCTGAGGCAGTTTATGCTGAATTACATGCTAGTGTTCCAGATGCAGTTGAGGCATCACATCGAGCTCATGTATGGATCGTATCTCCTACTACATTATGGGCAACACTCACAACAGTGCGTGCAATTTTAAAAGACTTCCAGATGCACGAACAGGCTAGCGTCATTCAAAAAGAAGTTATAGCACTTATAGATGATGTTTCTCGTTTAGATGAAAGAGCAGAAAAACTGCAAAAGCATTTTGATTTAGCAGCTAGAGATGTGGAAAACATTAGAACATCTGTTGATAAGGTCACAAGACGAGGTGAAAGGATAGAATCAGTTGAATTTGAAGAACATCTTGATCAAACTAAGAACCTCAGTGACTCTAAATAAGTAGTATATAAATGAAAGTTATAGGTTCCGCCGGGACTTCAAGGCGGTGCTTAAGGTACCGTCATCAAGGTAGTCTAGCTCACCACCAACGGGCACACCGTGTGCCAAGCGAGTGATTCTAGTCTCTGTTATACTTATACAGTCAGCAACATAATGGGCTGTAGTTTGGCCGTCTACTGTGGCAGACATTGCGAGAATGACTTCGGAAATCTTTTGCTCTTTTACTCTTTTTGGCAAACTCATTAAGTTTAAATCTTAAGGACCTATGCCATCAAGAGGAGACAGGAGGCCTCCAAGAACATGATATTTCCCGCTATATGCACCCGATCTTTCGATTGCCCAAAGGTCAGCAACCTCTTCAACAATACATAAAGAATTTTTATCACGCTTTAAATCATTACAGATAGTACATGGGTTTACGGAGTCTAAATTTCCACAGGTCTCGCACGTTTTAATATTTTTTGCTGTTATTTCGAGTGCGTTCGCAAGTGGTAGTAATAAACTTTCTCGTCTTTTAAGAATATATAGAGCGGCTCTTCTAGCTGATCGTGGTCCTAGACCAGGTAGTTTAGATAAGTATAAAATAAGTTGTTCTATCTCCGGTCCAACCATGCCCGGTACTCCTTAATAAGACCTAGGGCTAGATTGGAAGCTTCATACCTGGTGGAAGAGATAATCCAGCTGTAACTTTCTGCATTTCTTCAGCAACATATGTTTCAACTTTTGATTTTGTGTCATTGACCGCTGCTACAATTAAGTCTTCAAGCATTTCAGTATCGCCTGCAGTGATTAGAGAGTCATCAATCTTTATTGACCGCATTTCACCTTTTCCATTAAGTGTAACGCTGATCATTCCCGCACCAGAACCGCCTGTTATCTCATGAGCTTCAAGAGCTGACTGCATTTCAGTCACTTTACTTTGCATTTTTTGAGCTTGTTTAAGCATTTGGCCAATATTTTTCATCACTTATTTTCTCCACTAGTTTGTGATTTAAAGCTTTTATTCTCAATATTTGAAATTTTAGAATTTGGAAATGTATCTAGTATAGTTTTTACTAAAGGTTCTTGCGATGCTGACGCATAAATAGTTTCATTTTTGGCATCATTCTGTTGAGCAAGTGTGGGCGATCCATCCTCGTTTGAAATTGTAATCATCCAACGTATTTTAGTCCATTCATTAAGGAGCTTATTCAAAACTCCAACAAAATTTTCGTTAGAATTTTTCCTTAATCTTATTTCGAGGTGGCCTATTTCAAAATGTACAAGATGGACATCATGAATTAACCAGTGATTAAGACGAGGTTCTTTTTTTTTCCTTGATAAGTCAATTAACTCTAAAAATGTTTTTGGAATTGAATTATCAGCTTTTTCATTTAAATCAAATGCCTTAGAACTAGGAGAAATAAATTTATTTTTTTCTATCTTATTAAGATTAGAAATTTCTGAATTTTCTATATCTTTTACAATGGTATCATCAATTTTTTTACTATTATCAATATTTGATGATTGAGAAAAATTGCTGTCTTCTTCTTTGCGAAGTTTTTTGATTAGGTCAGATGGTGGAGGTAAGTCAGAAGCATAACTGAGGCGTATTATCAACATCTCAGTTGCATGAAGGGAATTATTAGAGATTCTAATGTCATTCAAACCCTTTAATAAAATTTGCCAGACTCGTGTGAGTATAGGTATTGATAGTTTTTTTGAAAGAATTTCTCCTAACTGTTTATCTTGTTCGGAAATGTTTAAGTCTTCAACTATTTCTGGAGTAATTTTCAACCGAGTTACCCAATGTGTAATTTCAAGTAATTCTTGAACTATCACACTAGGTTCTAATCCTAATTCATATTGATTTTTTATTTTTTCAAGTGCCGCTGGTGTTTTACCTTCCATTAAGCTTTTAAATAAAGTCAGATTTTCATTTTTGTCTGCGAGGCCAAGCATATTTTTAATTTTTTTGTCTGTGACCTCTTCCGAGTCATTGGACATTGCTTGATCAAGAAGAGACAATCCATCCCGAATGGACCCATCAGCAGAAGTTGCAATAATTTGTAAAGCCTCTGGGCTAATGTTAAAGGTTTCTTTTGCTGCGATTTCTGAAAGGTGATCCATTAAAGTTTGGATACTCACTCTTCTTAGATCAAACCTTTGACATCTGGAGAGAACAGTTACTGGAAGTTTGCGAATTTCAGTTGTGGCAAAAACAAATTTTACATGTGATGGAGGCTCCTCAAGAGTTTTGAGTAGAGCATTGAATGCTGCAGTTGATAGCATATGTACTTCATCAATAATATAAACTTTGTACCTTGCAGAAGTAGGAAGATATTTTACGCTTTCTATTATTTCACGAATATCTGCAACTCCAGTTCTGGAAGCTGCATCCATTTCAATCACATCAACATGTCTATCTTCAGATATAGCAATACAATTATCACAACTCCTACAGGGAGTTGGTGTTGCAGTACCTTTACCATCTAAGCCAATACAATTAAGTGAGCGTGCTATTATTCTTGCTATTGATGTTTTGCCAATTCCTCTTATGCCAGTTAGGATCCAAGCATTTGGAAGGCGGTTTGACTCAATTGCATTACATACTGTTTTTACAAGAATCTCCTGTCCTATAACCTCATTGAAAGAGGTCGGTCGGTATTTTTGAGCTAAAATACGGTATGGCTTAGTGCTTGTTTCACTCACGGGACCTCTGGTAGTAAATGTAATTTAAATAATTATTAAATATAGTTTCTGTTAGTTTCAAAAGAAAAAGGTGGAAGACTGAACTATCGACCCAGTTTAATCTCGTTACGGCTGCTTCCTTTCGGACCTGACCGAGTTGGCGAGGAAACTGTCCGAAGCCAATCTTCCAAGAACACTATATCAGGAATCTTACAGATATTTGCAATAGGATTACGACAGAAATTAAAAGATAATAGTGATTTTTTTGCTTTTGGAGCTGATTATTTATATTTATCAACAGTTGAGCCTAATTTTTAGTATTTTTTCATTTGAGATATAAATTAATTTTCTAAAAATTTTATAATTACAGGAATTTGATCTTTTATAGATGTTTGAAGCTGTGTAGGTTTTATATTATGGCTAAAGAAGTAGAAATTTCGCTTTCAAATTTATCAGCAAATGTATTTGCTGGATGTCCTTTAGATAGGAAAGTTCTTAGCCGAAAAAACACATCATTCATAGACAACAAATTTTCAGGGATCAATACACGTTTCGTTGTGTATTGGAGGGGTCGTCATTTGATTAAAGTCAAAACAGATCCTCCTGTGATATATTTAGGGACAACAGATATTTCATATTTTTTAGATGGAAATGAAGAAATTGTTTTTTTAGGTGAAACACAAATCAAAAACAGTATTTCATATTTTGGTATAGATCTGTCTCACGTATCTGAAAATCTCCTTCTTGATAAATTTGAGCACTTTTCTCTAATGGATATAAGAGATACTGTACAGATAATTTCAAGGGAAGACGCTTCAATAATCGCATATACAAGAGGTCTTCTATACTGGCATAGTATGAATCATTTTTGTGGAGTTTGTGGCTCTAAAACACAATCTATAGCAGCAGGCCATGAGAGAAAATGTTTAAAAGAAGATTGCAACTCTATTCAATTTCCTAGGACAGACCCTGCTGTAATAGTTTTAGTTTATAATGGAGATTTTTGTTTATTGGGTCGTCAGAAATCATGGCCAGACGGCATGCATTCAACTCTTGCTGGATTTGTGGAACCTGGAGAAAGCCTTGAGGAAGCTGTTAGGAGAGAGGTTTTAGAAGAGTCTGGTGTTTTAGTAACGGATATAATTTACCATTCATCCCAACCATGGCCACTTCCTGGCTCTTTAATGGTTGGTTTTACTGCTAGGGCATATTCAAAGGAATTAAAAATTGACTATGATGAGTTAGAGACTGCTGTTTGGGTTAATAGAAGAGATCTTAAAGAAATCAAAGAAAGTAACAATTTCAGGTTACCTGGGAATTATTCAATAGCCAGAAGGCTAATTGAAGATTGGATTTTAGAGTGACCAAAATTCTGGAAGTCAATTAGCTTTCTTTGCTAATTGACTTCTAAAAGGATGAGCAGAAAAAACACCCATTATACGAACCTCTCTACTAAAGAAGGCCAATTCCTCAAGTGCATTTTCTAGACTAGGACTTTTCGGATGAGCCTCTACTTCTGCATAGAATTGTGTTGCAGTAAAGGTTCCTCCAACCATATAACTTTCAAGTTTTGTCATATTAATACCGTTAGTAGCAAAGCCGCCTAGTGCCTTGTGTAAAGCAGCAGGAACATTACGTACACGAAAAACAAACGATGTAACCACTGGCCCAGAATTTAAACCTGGATCAATTGGCTGTTTAGCCAATAAAATAAATCTTGTTGTATTATGATCTTCGTCTTCAATATTTGATTTTAGAATTTCTAAACCATAAGTCTTAGCTGCTAGAATAGATGCAATAGCACCAACTGACCTATCATTTTGAGCTGAAATTTCTGCTGCTGCCCCAGCAGTATCTGCATGAACTACAGCTTCTATACCAAACTCCCTGAGAATTTTGTGGCATTGGGAAAGTGCATGAACATGGCTATATACTTTTTTAATGTTTTCAATCTTTGTTCCCTGTATTCCTAAAAGTTGGTGATGTATTCTTTGAAAGTGTTCTGCTACAAAATGTAGCCCTGAATGAGGTAGCATTTGATGGATGTCAGCTACTCTCCCAGCAACTGAATTCTCAATGGGTATCATTGCCCATTTAGCTTTTTGTTCCTCGACGGCTGCAAAAGTGTCTGCAAATGTAGGGCACGGTAAAGTAGTATTTTCAGGAAAAGCTTCTCTACAGGCTAAGTCAGAATAAGCACCAGCTACTCCCTGAAATGCAACAGTTGAGCGTTTGTTTTTAGACAATGTTTAATCCTTAAGTTTTTTATGCGACATTATAATTTTTCTAACCTTTTCAAGGTCATGAGGAGTATCAACACCAAGGGGTATTGAGTCAACGAATGCTACTTCAATTCTCATCCCATCTTCCATCGCTCTTAGTTGCTCAAGTTTTTCTTGTTTCTCCAAATAACTTGGAGGAAGGGTGACGAAGCGTTTTAAGGCATTTCGACGGTATGCATAAATGCCGATATGATGCCAATGATCGCCCTCCCCAGATGGTGCATTAGCTCTTGTAAAATATAGAGCTCTTCCAATGTTTATATGTTTTTCACATGAAACAACTATTTTTACCACATTATGATTACTCAATTCTGATTTGTCAGATATTCTAGATGCAAGTGTACCAATATCTACGTCTTTATTTTTCAACAAACTAAGAGATTTTTTAACATCAAAAGGTGAAATTGTTGGTAGATCTCCCTGTAAATTAATTATCGAGTCAAAGTTTTCCTCTGGATCTAGTATTTCTAGAGCTTCGTATATTCTATCAGAGCCTGATAGATGGTCTTGTCTGGTCATAACGGCTGTTCCCCCTGCTTCCTCAACTACAGTTTTAATCTCTATATCTGAACAAGCTACAATAACAGGACCACAATTTGCTTCTTCTGCCTGCCTTAAGACTCTTACAATCATCGGCGTTCCACAGATATCTGCAAGAGGTTTGCCTGGCAAACGAGTTGACGATAGCCGAGCAGGTATTATTACAACAGGATTTTCAATAAATTTAACATTTTGTTGCTTTTTGTTGGACATAATTTCACCAAAAATCATTTTCTTATGTTATAGGGGTTGGACACGGTGGGGGGAAGTGGTTAATCTCCCGGTAATTATAAATACATATTGTAATGGGAACCATGACAACTTTTGAATTGAATAAAATCGCAGGGGCTATTTTGTTTGCTGGTTTAATTGCTATGATAGCTTCAATAGTTTCTAAAGGCATATTTGAACCTCACCATAGTGGAGATGAGCATACGTGGCATGCAGCTAGTCATTATCCAATTGTTTCAGAAAGCCTAAAAAACAAACAAGTCATCTTGGATGAAACACCAAATAATAATAATTCCGAAGTTCTTTTTTCTGAACTTCTTTCTAGAGCAAATCCAGTTTCTGGCAAAAAAATCTTTAAAAAATGTTCCGCCTGTCACTCAGTTACTGAGGGTGGGCCAAATAAAGTTGGGCCAAATATCTGGAATATTGTTGGAAAAAAAGTTGCGTCGAACGATGGATTTGGATATTCCGAAGCAATGATTGAACTTGGTGGTGTATGGGATATTGATAGCTTAGAATCATTCATTTCTGATCCAAAGGGATATTTACCAGGAACTAAAATGAGTTTTTCTGGGATTAAGAAGAGCGGTAAACGGGCCGATTTGGTTAAGTATTTAATCTCCATCTCTGAAAAATAATTTTGTCAGTATTCTATATATTAATGATTAAGTTTTTAAAAAAATGGTCTGGTTCCTACACTAATGTTTAAAGCCTCCTGTGGTTTTTAGCTTCTCATTTGTGCTAAAATCAAACAGATGGTGGTTGTATAAAAATGAAAAAAAGATCGGTAATACACCCTGTTATATTAGGTGGAGGTATAGGAAAACGCCTTTGGCCACTTTCACGGGAACTTTATCCTAAGCAATTTCATAGATTTAATAACAATAATACTCTTTTCCAGCAAACAGCACAAAGGTTGTCAGGTTCTAAGTTTAGTAAACCAATTGTAGTATGTAACTTTGAGCACAGGTTTTTGGTAGCTGATCAACTAAGACTAATTGGATTAGAAGAATGTTGTATTGTATTAGAACCTATTGGTAAGAATACAGCAGCAGCTTCCATTATTGCTGCTTTGGTGATTCAGCAGAAATACTCTGGGGGTCTTATGCTTATATCACCCTCTGATCACTTATTTGAAGATACAGAGGGCATGCGTAAAGCAGTTGAATCGGCTGTCAAAGATGCGATTGGTGGATCAATTATAGTTTTTGGCGTTACTCCTGATAGACCACATACTGGGTTTGGTTATATTAAATGTAGAAATCAAAGTCTTGATGGTGGTTCTATGTACGTAGAATCATTTATAGAGAAACCTAACTTGAAAAAAGCAGAATTATATTTTGAGCAAGAATCTTATTATTGGAACTCAGGTGTTTTCTTTTGTGACTCGAAGCAACTTATTATTGAAATGGAAAAGTATGAACCTGAATTAGTTGAAATTTGCCGTGAATCTCTAAAAGCCTCATCTGAGGATCTAGATTTTTTAAGACTTAATCCTGAAATCTTTTCCAACGCAAAAAACCAATCTTTAGATTATGCATTAATGGAAAAAACTAATAAGGCTGCCATGATACCAATTGATGTTGGTTGGAATGATTTAGGTTCATGGCAGGCGTTATGGGAAGAAACGCAAGGAGATGACCAGGGGAATGTGATCTCAGGTCCAACTGTAGCTTTAGATTCATCAAACAACTATTTAAATAGCAATGGTCCTCTTTTGGCTGTTTCAGGAATTGATGACTTAGTAGTGATAGCAACATCAGACGCTATTTTAGTTGTACCCCGAGCTGCATCGGAAGATGTAAGAGAGTTGGTAAATGATATTGAAAATGCTGGGTTCCAGCAGTTTAGCAGGCATGATTTGATTCAAAGACCGTGGGGTTCTTTTGAGATTCTTCACCTTGGATCTGGCTATCAAGTAAAGAAACTGACCTTAAAACCTAATTCTTCAATTTCTCTTCAATACCATAATCAAAGAGCTGAGCACTGGGTAGTAGTTGCTGGTAGAGCCCTAGTTCTTTGTGAAACTAGTGAGATAGAGCTTGGTCCAAATCAATCAACCTATATACCAGTTGGTTCTAAGCATAGGCTTACAAATAATGGATCTGATGAGTTAATAGTCATAGAAGTTCAGACTGGCGAATATCTTGGTGAGGATGATATTATTCGTTTGGAAGATCTTTATGGAAGAGAAACTTTTTAGAGTTTTTACTTAAAAAATTGCTTTTGAAATTGTATAAATAACTTTTTTATTGGGTTCACAATACTAAACTTTTGCCCAATATATATACTAGCAGTGAGGGCTATAGCAAATGCTTGAATAAGCTCTCTTGACACATTTAATGGCTCAGAAACTAACGTCGGCCTAAAAAGAATTATGCACAATCCCAGAAGAACCAATCGAGAAACTATTCCTGTTCGAGAGGCAAAAAAACCCTGTAAAGATGCTGCAAACGTGAACATAGCTATAAGGGAAGCTAAAAAAATCCATATCAATTTTAGTGGGTCATTTATCCAGATTATTTGACCTTTTGAATCTACTCCTTCAATCATAAGTAGGTCGAGGTTAAAAATGAACACAAAAGGGAGAACTGCAGTTCTTAAATCATAACTAAAGCCCTGGATACCTGTCTTAATAGGGTTGGCTTTGGCAATTGCAGCTGCAGCGTAAGCTGCAAGCCCCACAGGTGGTGTATCATCAGCTAAAATTCCAAAATAGAAGACAAACAAATGTGCGGCAATTAGAGGAACCACTAATCCAGAATCAACACCAAGGCTTACAATAACGGGTGCAGTTAAGGTTGCCATGATAATATAGTTTGCTGTTGTCGGAAGACCCATTCCTAGAATGATACTAGTTAGTGCAGTAAGTAAAAGCATGGCCCAAACATTACCTCCAGCTACAGTATCAATAATGTTTACAAATCGGCTGACTAGGCCGGTGGATGTCACCACACCAACAATAATTCCTGCAGTAGCCGTCGCTACTCCAATGGCAACCATATTTTTTGCACCACCAATAAGACCTTCTATTATGTCTTGAAAACTGTTGAAAAGTGCACGAGCTAATACACTAAAAAGTCCGTTAACATTTTGTGATTTTCTTTTGTGATAACACCAAGCAAAATACGCGATTATTGGCCGCTGTAAGATCATTATTATGGCTAAAGACTCTATTGCAAGAAGTGCTGCTGTAACTGAAGAACGACGAAAAACTACCAGAAAAATTATTAAAACAGAAAGGGGTATAAGGTAATGGATCCCCTTCAGTGCAGTATTACTGAACTTAGGTAGATCAACTCGTTTTATAACAGGAATGTCTAATTTCCTTGCTTCAAGATGTACTACATAAAATAGAGTTATATATGATATCACAGCAGGAATAAGAGCGGCTCGAACAACATCAAGATATGGAATGCCAATTATTTCTGCCATTATAAATGCAGCTGCCCCCATGACAGGCGGCATTAATTGGCCGTTTGTTGATGAAGCAACTTCAACTGCACCAGCTTTGTGTGCGGGTAAACCTACACGTTTCATAAGGGGGATAGTAAAAGTTCCTGTTGTAACTGTGTTTGCTATAGAGGAGCCTGAAACCATACCTGTAAGTCCAGAAGCAACTACAGCAGCCTTTGCCGGACCCCCTCGCATCCATCCGAGCCCCGAGAAAGCAATATTTATGAAATAACGTCCAGCTCCAGCTTTATCTAACAGGGATCCAAATAATACAAAAAGAAAAACAAAACTTGTAGATACTCCGAGGGGAACACCAAAGATACCAGTATCGGATAGATATTGATCATTGACTACATACTCAAGAGGAATGCCTCTATGACGTAAGATATCTGGCATATATGGTCCAACAAAACTATAAATAAGAAAAATTGTTGCTAGAATGGCAAGTGCTGGACCTAGTGCTCTCCTTGCTGCTTCAAGCAGGAGTATGATCATGGCTACCCCTATCCAAACATCAGCAGAACTAGGAAGTCCTTGGCGCATAACAATGCCTTCGTAATCCCACCAAATGTATAGAGCCGAGATTGCAGCAGAAATACCAAGAAAAATATCAAAAACTGGTATGTGGTTTCGATTATTCTTTACAAGCTTTGATAGGCCAATGGTTTTCTTGATTTTTGATACCCAAGAAGTTTGGCTTGAGTTGTATGCGGGATAAATAAGAAAAACTAGTAATATTGCAAAAGCTAAATGCCAAGACCGAGCTAGAATGGCATTTGTTGGTTCGTAAGCAATATAAAGTTGGTAGCACGACCAAGCTAATAACAAACATGAAATTATCCATCTAGATAGCCAAAATGATGGATTGCGTGGGCCAGATTCTAATTTATTTAATTTATCACTTGTACGGGTGAGTTTTTGAAGATCAAACTCATTTGAGCCTGCTCTATAGTTAAATTTTTCCGATATTTCTTTTTTTTGTCTTATCATGGGTTTTCCCGCCTAAGACAAATAGGGGCGAGTATATCGCCCCTATTAATTAGAATTTAATATTTTTTATTTCCATCCTTGCTCTTTATAATATCTTAGTGCTCCTGGATGGAAAGGTGCTGTTAATCCATTAAGCATACTTTCTGGAGTCAAAACTCTAAATGCTTTATGTGCCTTTTGTAACTCTTCTAAATTACTAAAGATTGTTTTAACAAGATCGTAAATCATATCCTCTGAAGCACCTGCATTTGTTACAACTGTTGCTGTAACAGCATAAGTCTCTACATCATTATCAACACCAGTGTAGGTACCTGCAGGTATAGTTGTCATTACATAGTATGATCTTTCATTAACAAAATTTTGAATTACATCTGAGTTTAGAGGGATTATTGAGATTTCAGTAGAATTTGCAGGCTCTTCTATCGCGGCTGCCGGATTTCCAACTGTATAGAAGAAAGCATCAATTTTTTTATCCACTAGAGCTCTACTAGCTTCCTGTTGTTGAAGACCTTCAGCCTTAATGTCGCCGTCACTGTTAAGACCATGCAATCTGAGCACATCTTCTGCATTACCTCTTTGTCCTGAACCAGGATTTCCAATATTTATGAATTTCCCCTTAAGTTCTGAGACGTTACTAATGCCAGAGTCTTTTCGAGCTACAAGTAATATTGTCTCTGGGTGCATGCTAAATAGGCTTCGTAAATTGTCCTGTGGTTTTCCACTGAACTCTCCTAGTCCATTGACGGCTTCAAAGTTTCTATCAGATTGGGCAACTCCTATATCTAATAGTCCTCTTTCAACTGCACGGATATTAAAAACTGAACCTAATGCTGGACGACCCACACAATTGTAAGACTCTGAATTGTATTTGTTTAAAAGATTACATACATGCAATGCTACTTGATAATAAACACCTGTTACTGAGCCGCCGCCAATAAGAATATCTTGGCTAGCTCGAGCGGGTTGAACTAGTGCTAAACTAGAAATCAATCCAAATCCAAAAATTGCTACCAATGTCTTACGCAAAAACATAGTGCACCTCACTTAAAAAAATTATTAACGAATATTTTACAAACAATATGAATAAGACTAGGAAATACTAAATTTTTTATATTTTAGGCGTTTATGTGTATTATCACAATCTATAATAAGAAAAATAAAACTTTTAAAAAATCTCCTATTTTATCAATTTAGATAATTCTTTAAACAAATCTGTCCCTGCAACTTCAAGCCACTCGAAAATTACCATTTCTGTTGTAACACAAACAGAACCACTTTTTTGCATGCGTTTTAGACCGGCTCTAAGATTTGATGGAGTTCTTGATCCACATGCATCTTCAACAACAAATACTGTGTAATCTTTCATAATGAAATCCATAACTGTTTGAAGTACGCAAATATGAGTTTCTGTTCCACACACAATTATCTGATCTCTTCCTTTCTGTTGCCAAGCCTCAATTTCTGAACAAACATCTATATTTTTACCCGCACTAAAACTCATTTTACTAATTGTTATCGCGTTAGAGGAACAGCTCTCTAAGATTTGTTTCTCTGTACTGCCCAATCCCTTGGGATATTGTTCAGTAATAATTACTGGTATATCAAGTCTTTTCGCTGCTTTTAGTAGAACGCTTGTTTGGTTTAAAATTTTTTGTCCATCGTTTATAACAGGCATTAACTTTTCTTGGAGGTCTACCACAACCAAACCAGAGCGAGATGCAGACATTAGCATTTTAAGATCCCTTTTTAAGAAGTCTCATATTTAAAAAAAATAATTATTAAATTATAATTATAGAGTGTTTAAAGAGAAAAACTCCGTATAAACTAATTTTTCTTATCTAATGGATATAACTTGAATAAAATAGATACAAGAAAATATTAAATTTGGCATTGAGGATTGATAGGAATGACATTAAAGATCGCTGTAGTTGGTTCTGGTCCAGCTGGCTTCTATACTGCCGACGCAATTTTACGTTCGGGTAGTGAATGTGAAATAGACATTTTTGAGCGCTTCCCATGTCCTTTTGGGCTTATAAGGTTTGGCGTTGCTCCTGATCATGAAAAAACAAGAAGTGTTTGGCGTGCCTTTACAAAAACATTAGGCAATGAATCTGTCAGGTATTTTGGTAATATTACTGTTGGTCAGGATATCTCAGTAGATGAACTTCTTTTAAATTATAACGCTGTAGTAATAACTGTCGGAGCCGGAAAGGATCAGCCACTAAATATACCTGGAGCTGACCTAGAAGGAGTTTATGGCTCTGCAACGTTCGTAAATTGGTATAATGGTCATCCTGATGAAGCAAACTTAAGTCCTAATTTAAATACAAATTCTGTAGTAGTTATTGGAGCTGGGAATGTCGCTATAGATGTTGCCAGAGTTTTGCTAAAGACAAAGCAAGAAATGGCTAATACTGATTTATCGAGCCATGCGGCAAAGATAATTCATTCTTCACCTATTAGAGAAGTGCATCTGGTTGCACGTAGAAGTGCTGCAGAGGCTAAATTTACAAATGTTGAATTGCGTGAGATGGGTGATTTAGATGAGGCTGACCCTTATTTAGATGCAAAAGTATTACCAATTTCTGTTGAAGGAGAGATGAGTGATAGAGATCGAAGGGTAAGGGAAAAAAATCTTATCACACTTCGTGAATTTGCTGAGATTAAAGAGTATACAAAACCAAAAAAATTAAATTTTCTTTTTTGTGCACAACCCGTAGAAATAAAAGGAACTGGAAAGGCTGAGGCTGTTATTTTTGAGCGTACAAGAATAGAAAATGGTAAAGCAATAGCTACTGGTAATCGATTTCAGGTTCCCTGCGGAATTGTAGTTGCAGCAACAGGATACCGTTCTGAGGCAGTTCCGGGAGTGCCTTTTGATGAAAAAAATGGAATTATACCCAATGTGATGGGTAGAGTTTCAGAAGGTTTATATGTTGCAGGTTGGGTAAAACGTGGACCATCTGGTGTTATAGGAACAAACAAAACCGATGCCAGGGAAACAGTTGAAAATATGTTGAAAGACCTTATGCCTCAGGAAAAGTCTGGTCGTAAAGCGATAGATGTTTTATTAACAGAACGAGGTTGTAGGGTTGTAAATTTTGCTGATTGGCAGAAAATTCAACAGGCAGAAGAAAACGCAGCAACAGGGGGTGCTCCGCGTGCTAAGTTTGTAAATGTAAAAGATATGATAGATGTGTTGGAAAATACAAATTAATTTTATACAATTACAGATAAATAGACCTTTAAGTTGAACTTCATATATAGATGTGTATATAGATGAAAAGCAACACTAGGTTTTTATGTTTTTTTACGGGCTCGAATAGCTAATTAATAGTAGCTATATAAGTTAATCTTGCCTATATAAATTATGCTAAATGGAGAATAGCTGCCTCATGCCGGGAAATGCAGTCTTAACCCAAACAAATGAACAACGAGAATCACTTGACTCTGTAGTAGTGCGGTTTGCAGGTGACTCTGGTGATGGAATTCAGTTAACAGGCGGTCGATTTACTGATGAGACCGCAGTGGCAGGTAATGACCTAGTAACTTTTCCTGATTTTCCAGCTGAAATACGAGCACCAATTGGAACTACCTACGGTGTTTCAGCATTTCAAATTCAATTTGGTTCCAATGTTGTAAAAACATCCGGAGATTCACCTGACGTATTGGTATGTATGAATCCAGCAGCACTGAAAGTTAATCTTGAAGATTTAAAGGTTGGCGGAGTAATAATTTCTGATATTGGCACCTTTAATGACAAAAATATTGAAAAAGCAGGTTTTGCAGAAAATCCTCTTGAGGGTTCTTTTCTTGATGCATACAGACGCATTGATATAGATATTAGCAAATTAACTCTTGAGTCGGTCAAAGACTCAGGAGTAAATAAAAGAGATGGTCAGCGTTGTAAAAATATGTGGACTTTAGGGCTGGTTTCATGGATGTATGATCGTGATATAGAACCCACTGTCCAGTGGCTTGAGTCAAAGTTTAAAAACCTACCTGAAATTGCAAAAGCTAATATCTCAGCACTCAAGGCTGGTCATGCGTTTGGTGAAACAGCTGAACTCCCTGCTGCTTTGCCAGTTTTTACAGTTGGATCTGCAGAGTTTAAACCTGGAGAATATCGAACAGTTACAGGAACAGAGGCTCTAGCATGGGGTCTTACTGTAGGCAGTAATTTAGCTAATTTGAAGCTATTGCTTGCATCCTATCCAATAACACCAGCATCTTCGCTTCTACATGTTTTATCTGGTTTAAAGGAATATAACGTTTCAACTTTTCAAGCTGAGGATGAAATAGCAGCAGTCTGTGCAGCAATTGGTGCTTCATATGGTGGTGCAATGGGGATAACTTCAAGTTCTGGACCAGGTGTTGCTTTGAAGACTGAGGCACTTGGTTTGGCAATAGCAGCAGAACTTCCACTTATTTTGGTAAATTCACAACGAGCTGGACCTTCTACGGGCATGCCGACTAAAACTGAACAATCAGATTTATACTTAGCCGTATACGGACGAAATGCGGATGCACCTTTAGTTGTTTTAGCTCCACAATCATCTGCAGATTGTTTTGATATTGGTGTAAGTGCTGTAAAAATAGCAACACAATTCATGACACCAGTAATGGTTCTTAGTGACACTTATTTAGTTAATGCTGCAGAGCCATGGCTTTTACCTGATGTTAATGAAATTGAACCATTTCCTGTAAGTTTTAGGACTGATCCTGAGGGTTTTCAGCCTTTTTTAAGAGATCCAAAAACTGGAGCGAGGCCATGGGTTAAACCGGGAACACCCGGCTTGATGCATCGTATTGGTGGACTTGAAAGAGCCAGTGAAAGCGGAAACGTATCTTATGACCCTGCCAATCACCAAAATATGACAGATGCAAGGCGTGAGAAGGTTCAGGGTATTTCTAATTTTTTGCCTAAACAAGAAATTGATTCTGGAGCAAACAAAGGGAAAGTCGTTGTAGTAGGTTGGGGTTCAACCTATGGACCTATTAGTCAGGCAGTAGGTAGAGCAATAAACCAGGGACATGCTGTATCACATATACATCTTAGAAACATTTGGCCATTACCCTCAAATCTTGGTGAATTATTTTCAGGGTTTGAAAAAGTTTTAGTCCCAGAATTAAATGCTGGTCAGTTATTAACTGTTTTACGAGCAGAATATTTGTTAAATGCAAATGGGCTTAATAAAGTTGCGGGACAGCCTTTTCGTGTTTCAGAAATTGAGTCCGCAATCATTTCTATGGTAGAGGAAAAAAATGAATAATACAGCCACTGCAACAGAATTCACTGCACAAGACTTTACATCAGATCAAGAAATACGTTGGTGTCCAGGATGTGGTGATTATGCAATTGTAAAGGGAGTACGTAAGGCTTTAGCCGAGATCGGTACTCCACCAGAGAAAGTTGCTTTTGTGTCAGGAATTGGCTGTGCTGCAAGGTTTCCATACTACATGTCAACTTATGGCTTTCATACTATTCATGGGCGTGCTCCGACATTCGCTACTGGATTAAAGTTAGCAAACCCTGAACTAGATGTTTGGGTCGTTGGAGGTGATGGAGATATGCTTTCCATAGGAGGGAATCATACTTTTCATGTTATGCGACGCAACGTTGATGTTAACCTTTTGCTCTTCAATAATGAAATATATGGACTAACTAAAGGACAATATTCTCCTACCTCTGAGGAGGGCACTAAATCACCCTCAACTCCCTTTGGATCTGTTGATCACCCTGTGTCTCCCGTATCATTTGCTCTTGGTGTAGGTGGTAGATTTGTGGCTAGGGCTTATGATATAGGTCAAAAAACTCTTCCCGAGGTGTTAAAACGTGCACACAGCCACAAAGGTGCATCATTTGTTGAAATTCTTCAAAATTGTCATGTGTATAATGATGGTACATTTGAAGAAGTAAGAGATAAAGGTTCTATTAACAACCAATTAATATGTTCTCATGGAGAACCCCTAATTTATGGTAAGGATCGTGATAGAGGTATAATTTTAAATAGAGAAAAGCTAGCTCTAGAAACTGTCATCTTAGGACAAAACGGAATTGAAGAAAAAGATATACTGATTCATGACGAAAAAAATTATAATCTTGCTGTAATGCTAGGTGACCTGAGGCCCCCAAATGGGCCCATGGCGTTTGGAGTAATCTATGCTGATCCAACGGAATCATACGACTCTGCTGTAATTGCTCAAGAAAATGAGTTAAAGAAAAAAGCAGGGGAGCCTGACCTAAATAATCTCTTGAGGAGAGGGCATACTTGGATGGTAGAATAAATAGGTAATTTTTTACTTACCCGATTTACTAATCAAATTATTTTTTCCTAGAAATTCCATGATTTGGTTTAATGCACCATGTTCGTATAGGTCATTATGCCCTGCGTTTTTTATGAAAAATGATGTTTTAGGTGTTTTACCTAGATTGAATAATTGCTGACCAAAAGTTATAGGTATCGTTTTATCAAGATAACCATGAAAAATTAAAACTGGTGAACCAATTTTAAATATTTTTTTATTTGATAAAAAACGGTCAAAGACTAAATGCCTTACAGGTATGAGTGGAAAGCGCCAAGAAGCAATATCTACAGCTGATGTAAAGGGTGCTTCAAGAATTACAGCTGCAGGAGAAAAATAAGGTTTTGAGGCTAGTTCTACAGCTACACCAGTGCCTAAGGATTCTCCGTAAAGTATAATTCTATCTTCAGAAATACCTTTTTGTAGAAGAAAATCAATGGCTGCACGTCCATCAGAATATAATCCGGACTCGCAAGGTTTACCGGGGTTTTTAGAAAATCCCCTCCATGAAGTAAGAAGCACTCCTAAACCAGTTTCAATGTATGGCTTTATTTTTTTAGCCCTCATTCCTATATCACCAGCGTTGCCATGAAAGTATATTAATGTTGATGAATTTTTGTTTTTAGCTGGTTGATACCAGGCTAATAGGTTCAGTCCGTCATCGGTAGTTAGAAAAACTTCTTTTGTTTTAGGTAATCCGCACGAGGCTGGAATTGGGCGTTTGGAGTTGGGAAAATACATTAATCGGCGTTGAAATAAAAAAATCAGTGTAGATATGAGAATGTAAAGTCCCCCAATACATGCCACTACCAAAATAATAAAATGCAACAAGGTTGCTAAACTTTCAACTTAAAAAAAACACCCGACACTGTAAAACAGGCGGGTGTTTTTTTGCTAAAATAAATAAATCTATTCTCGAGCACCACCAAATAAATGTAGTAACATTATGAAAAGATTTATGAAATTTAAGTAAAGAGATAGAGCCCCCATGACTGACTTCTTAAGCATTAGGGCCTGACCATCTGTTTCCGCATATGTTTGTTTTATTCGTTGAGTATCATATGCTGTGAGACCAGTGAAAACTATTACTCCAACAACAGATATGACAAGTGACATAACACCATCATACCATATCGCATTAACGATAGATGCAATTACGACACCAATTAAACCCATAAATAAAAATGAGCCCCATTTTGCGAGACTTCTTTTTGTCGTATATCCGTAAAGACTCATTGCTCCAAATAAGCCACAGGTTATAAAAAATACCCGCATTATATCCGCACCAGTATAGACGAGAAATATATAAGATAGAGATGCTCCCATCAGAATCGAGAATACCCAGAATAAAGTTTGTGCAGTTGAGGCTTTCATGTTTTGTATTTTAATGCCCATAAAAAACACAATACCAAGTGGGGCTAGCATCACAATAAAACCTATGCCCGAACGCATCAGGGCCTCAGCAAGACCTGTGTCAGCCATAACCCAAGCAACGATCCCTGTTAATGCTAGACCAGATGCCATATAGTTATACACTCGTAACATATAGCTACGTAGACCCAGATCAATTTGGGATTCTGTCATTGTCCCTGAATATGCTCGCCGGTCTGTCTTTATAACCATTATTGCCTCCTATGAACAAATACAAGTTATATTATAATATAACTTGTTATTACCAAATCAACAGGAAAGGATGTAGATTCGATAAAAAATATAATAAAACAGCCTATAATAACCTATAAACCATTTTTTTCTTTGAATTAGTAAATTCCACCCTTGATGTAAAAAAATATTTAATAATAATTCTCATAATTTGCAACTAAACCATAAAAAACCTTATAGGTTTAAACTATACTATTAAAATCAAGGAGATTTATTTATATGCCCTCAAAACTATCTAACATTCAAATTGAGAAACAAATTTCTCAATTAAATGGTTGGTCACTTGTAGGAGATAGTAGTGACTCGATTACTTGCAACTATAAGTTTAATAATTTTTCTGAGGCATTTAGTTTTATGACTCAATCTGCCCTAGCGGCTGAAAAGATAGACCATCACCCTGAGTGGAGCAATATATATAACTCTGTAGAGGTTTTATTAACAACTCATGATGTTAAAGGCCTTAGCAAAAAAGATTTCATTCTAGCGCATGAAATGAATAACATCGCCTCAAAATATAATATTAGATAATTGGTATGTTTATTTTGGCTCTAATCTTAGTGCACCATCAAACCTAATTACCGAGCCATTAATAAATCTATTGACACATATATGCTCCACTAACTGAGCATATTCTTCGGACTGTCCCAGACGTTTAGGATATAGTGTTTTAGCTATTAGGCTTTCAAGCACAGGTTCTGGTAATCCAGAAGTCATCGGGGTATCCATTAGACCCGGTGCAATAGCATTTACCCTTATTCCCTCACGAGCTAGTTCACGTGCGAGTGTTAATGTCATAGAAGCAATTCCTCCTTTGGAAGCAGAATATCCGCATTGTCCAATTTGGCCTTCAAATGCTGCTGCAGATGCTGTTCCTATCATTATTCCACGCTCACCTTCGTGAACTGTGTCTAGGGAGCTCATGCTGGCTGCTGCAAGGCGCATACAATTGATTGTACCGATAAGATTAATTTCAATAACTCTCTTGAATTTTTCAAGGTTGTTTGGTGATCCATCCTTAGATATAAGCTTAGCTCCAGTTGCAACGCCTGCACATGCAATCATTATACGAATTGGTCCAATCTCATGTTGGATTTTTTCGAAAGCTTCTTCAGTTGACTCAGCATTTGAAATATCACAAGAAGCCCAGGACCCACTAATTTGGCCTGCCACATCTTTTGCTAAGGTTTCATTTATATCAATAATTCCAACTCTGCAGCCTTTTGAAGCTAGGTGGACAGCTGTAGCTTTTCCAAGTCCAGAACCACCACCAGATATAATTGCACTTTGTCCTTTTAGTTCCATTGAATTTTTCCAATCTTAATTTGTTGCATTAAAATAATGAGTTTTTGGAGTTGGATCTCTTTTTATTCTCTCTATGAGAAATATAAAAAACACTAAATATAATAATAGCTCCACCAATCCAGGTAGTTTTAGCTGGTATTTCTGAAAACATGAAATAACCGATCAGTGCGGCAAAAGGAAGCCTAATAAAGTCCAATGGGGTAAGTGCAGTAGCTTCTGCCATAGATAATGCTTTTGCCATGCTATAATGCCCTATAGTTGCCAAACCACCCACAGCACCAAGTAGAAATAATTCGTCATGGGATGGTGTGCTCCAAAACCAGATAGCAGGCCCAATAGATAAGGGAGTAAGAAAAACGTGCATCCAAAAAACAATAGATAATACAGATTCTGTTTTTGATATGATTCTAACCAAGGCCATGGAAATTGCGAACAAAAGTGCTGATAAGATGGCTAAGAACCCACCAATACTTATTGTTTCAGCACCAGGCTGAAGAATAATAAGCACCCCACCAAATCCAACAAAAGTTGCAATCCATCGCCGGACACCTACCTTTTCACTCAACATAATAATAGCAACAGGAATCATCCATAGTGCTACAGTGAAGTTTAGTGCAACGGCTTCTGCCAATGGCATTAACCCAAGGGCGGAATACCAAGCCCACATTGCCAAGATTCCAAAAACAGCACGCAAAATAAAGGGACGAAAGGAAATTGGCCTTGTAATTTTTAGTCCTTTGGAAAAGAAAAAGGGTGCAATAATAACCAGACCTAGGGCATTTCTAAAAAAAGCTATTTCAAATGGTGAAATAGTTTCTGCTAATTCTCTAATAATTGCTGACATGCCTGAAAAACAGGCACAAGTAAAAATCATTAATGCAGCACCAATAAGTGGTTTAGGAAACATAAAAGATCCTATAAGTGAAAAAACTTTAATTATACTTAGTCTGGTTAGGTGTTATTCTGAATATTTAGTAGATTACTAAGTAAGAGATAGTTGTCTTTAATATCTACTAATTTAAAAGGCTTTTAAAACATATAGTGTAGTTGCTGCTTTAGTGAGAACTCGTGCACGGGTTCTGAAGTCTTGCATTTTTTTAAGTTGTTTTAAAACCACCTCAAAAAATTTCATACTATCTCGTCCTGCATATGCTTCTGCTAATGATAAATCAGATATAACTGATAGTCTGTGCAGACTATTTTGTATACCCATAGCCGCATTATGAACTTCTTTTCTAACTTCCTCGGCACCAAAATTATCTCCCATATCTTGGCGAACGTGAGCAATTGTTAATAGGGTATCAATTCGGAGTCGTTCATCTTTTATAGTTTTTGCTAGAGATACTGCTTGTTTAGCAGACAGTGTCTCCCCCATAGAAATTGCAACACGACTGATAGCATAGGAATGAGTAAAACCACGCTGTATTTCTGATATGTATTCAATCGCTGACTGAAAGTCATTAGTCACAGAAAATGCATGTGCTAAACAAGCTTTTGCTTGATCCAATTCTGGGCTATTTTCCATCCCTTTGGTTAGCTTAACTGCTTTATCAAGCAAATCATTTTTACTTGATGAGTGAAGAGAAGAAATTTCTGTAATATGTAACTTACACAAAATAGTGATGCGGTTTACATTTCCAGAAATTTTTTCTACAAAATAATTAGATTGTACGCTATTGCCTAATTTTGCCCATGATAATGCTAAGTCACTAAAGGCAGAATTCTTCAAAATTGTTGTTGAAATGCTTGGCAATATTTTTTCAGCATCATCTATCAAGTGCTGAGCCATTTCTGTATCATTGTTTTTAATTGCATAATCAGCAATTTTTATCAAAGATTCAAATTTGATTTGTGGAGTCGCTATAAGTTTTAGTGCTGTTATTGCAGAATTAAAATTGCCTATTTTTGCCGCCGATTCTGCTATGGTTTTATGAACTTTGTCGCGCATTCTTACTTCAGGAAATCGATTAGCTAAGGCAACAGCCTTTGAGGTTTGGTTTTCTTCTGCTAAAATCATACCCACTTCACTAATTGCTACGACTATTGACCTAGGGTCTTCAATAGATTTGGTTACCTTTAAAGCACTAGTAACATCACCTACCCTCGCAAACCCAGCTGCGACAATACTTAAAGTCCAATCCCTGAGGTCGGTTTGATTTACCTGTGTGGCTGCAGACTCTGCAAGAAGTAATAAACAACGAGTAGTTGGTCTTTTCAGACAAATTTGTTCATTAGATACTACATCAAAAGCATATGTTCTGTCTTCATTGCCAAGGACATTATGTATGATTTTACGGGCTTTAATGATTTGTTTCTGGCGAGCATAATCCAATTCTTGTAAAAGTTTTTGTGCATCACTAACCGCTGATTTAAGGTGATTTAATAAAAAACTTGATGCTTTACCATCTATAGAAAGCTTGGAGATTTTTTGATATTTCTTTATTGCAAATATTGTTTGTTTAGTCATTTCTCCGTCAATCAAACCTTTATATATGCCGAGTTCTGCTAAACGTAACTGTATACGTTGTATTAAAAGAATTTGTCTTCTTGTCCGCAAGATGTCGTTTGCTTTGTCTTGTCCAAGGGCAGCTAAATGGATTAATTTATAATTATTTGGGACCATTTGAATTCGTCCAAAATCCCTTTGTAGAGCAGTGGGCAGATAGCTACCTTGAGCAATTTCCGTAAAGAATAAAATAGCACAAAACGAGAAAAATATCATATCTCGCTTGGATGATTGAAATTTCAACTTGATAAATGATTTAATCAAAATTGTAAAAATATGTCTCATAATAACTTATGTTAATCTATATAAAATATTAGCGTAGACATTTAATTTTATTTTTTGAGATTTCATATTAATCAGTATATTAAGTATAGAATTTGTTTTATTTAAATATCAGTAAAATTTTATGTTTCCTGAATTATAAATTTATTGCATTTTGCTTTTTAATATTGAATAAATTTCCCTAGTATAATTATTTAGGAATCCAAAAATGGAAGCAATATCTCTTTTCCGAAGCCCATTTTTGCTTGGGTTTGATCATTTAGAAGAAATCTTAAATCGCACAGCAAAATCACAAGAGGACTCATATCCCCCCTATAATGTTTTACGTTTGAATGATCAAGATATACGTATAACACTTGCACTTGCGGGTTTCAGTGTTGATAGATTGGAAATTACAGTTGAGGGGAATCAACTTTATATTAGAGGTTTGAGAGCCGAAGAAACAGAGAACGTTTATTTGCATCGTGGTATCGCCACTCGACAGTTCGAACGTACTTTTGTTCTTGCTGAGGGAGCAACTATTCAAGATGCTATTTTTGAAAATGGCCTATTAAACATAGACATTACTCTTCCAGATCCTAAGGATAGAATACAAAAGGTTTCTATTCGCACAGGTTAGATAATTTTAATTTTTTACCACTGATGATCTTAATCTTACTATAAAACGCGCCCCTGTTATTTGACCGGATTCATCACATATATTTTCACAAGAAATTTCCCCCCCGTGACCGTTAATGATTTGTTTTGATATAGCAAGTCCGAGGCCAGAATGAGATCCAAAATTTTTGTCATGGGGACGATCTGTATAGAAACGTCGAAATATATCTTTTAAAGCATCAGTTGGAATACCTGGTCCAGAGTCAGATACAGTAACAATGATCCAATTATTTTCAAGAGAAAGCTTTATACAGATTTTCCCATTGGAAGGAGAGAAGCTTAGTGCATTATCTATTAGATTCTGAAAAACTTGTCCCATTCGGTCTGTAACAGCCATAATATAAAACACTTTAGAACTAGCACAATCTAACTTGATTTTCTTCTGACCTATTACTTCTGGACTATACTGATGAAGTCCAATAAGAGTTTGGAGCATAACCTTAAGATTCAAAGGTTCCGGCTTTAAGCGACTTAACTCTGTGTCAATTCGCGATGCATCAGCAATTTCACTTAGAAGTCGATCAAGTCTTTTGACGTCTTTCTCAATAATATTAAGGAGTTCTTGTCTTTTTGAATTATCATTTATTCGTTTTGCTGTCTCTACCGCACTACGAAGAGACGTCAAAGGGTTTTTTATTTCATGGGCAACATCAGCAACAAAATTTTCAATTGTATCCATTCTAGACCAAAGAGAGCTAGTCATTTTACTTAAAGATTTTGATAACATACCAATTTCGTCACGCCTATTTGCAAAATCTGGTATTGTATCCTTGTTACCTAGGCCTGCACTAACCTTGTCAGCTGCCTTAGCAAGGCGTCGGACTGGCCTTGTAATCGTACTAGCTAGATATAAAGATAAGAGAATAGTTATTAAGAGAGCAACTAAAAAGGCTAGAACTAATGCAGATCTGACATCTCTAACACTTCTGTCAACGTCATTAGTTTGTCCAGAGATTAATAACGCTCCTTGAACCCGTCTTACAGATTGTAATGGTAATGCGACCATTACAATTCTATCGCCATCAGCAGACTCAAATACACCACTACCATATTTGCCTGTAAGAGCTTTTTCTAATATTGGCAGTGTTGCGACTGTTGGATTTTCAGGTGCGGCCGCTAAAGATCCACTTCTATGAGGTGGAATAAGTTCTACTACCCATTTATACATTTCGAAAGATATTCTCTTAAATAAACTAACTTCTGATGGAGGTGGTAAACTGCTGCTCTCCAGTGCTGAATCAGGTAGAGTATAGCTATCTACGCCAAGTTTACCATTTGCTAAAAATAATTGGACACGTCTTTCTGAAGGAATGGCGAGTTTAAGTAATATTGATTTTGCTTTAGAAATATCAACATTATCTAGATTTTCAGAAATAGTTGAAGACTCATTGATTAGTGTTCTTCCAATGAGATTTCCCTCTCTAGTTAGTGCATCGGCTTTAATTGTAAGAAGTTCAGTCTGATATTTATCTAAATATAAAAAACCTCCTGCTAGAATAGCTAATGCAAGAAGGTTTATAGCCAATACCCGAGCAGTTAGGGATTTGAGAAAGTTCCCAGGAAGTCTCTCATCATTCAGTTTTTTATGTTTTAGCCTCAACGAATCTATAACCAACCCCATATAGAGTTTCTATTTGAGAAAATGCAGGGTCTACAACTTTAAATTTTTTCCGTATGCGTTTTATATGACTGTCAATAGTACGATCATCAACAAATGTATCATGATCATAACCTGCATCAAGTAATTGATCACGACTTTTTACATGCCCTGGATGTTTTACCAAAGCTTCAATGAGGAGAAACTCAGTTACTGTAACGGAGATTTTTTTTCCATCCCATTTACAAAGATATCTAGCTGGGTCAAGAGTCAATTGCCCCCTAGTTACCAAAGCTCCATCCTCGCTATTCGAGCTCATTATTTTAGTTGATTTATCACTTCTCCTTAACACAGCTCTAACTCGCTGGATCAAAAGATCTAAAGAAAAAGGTTTAGTTATATAATCATCTGCACCCTCTCTAAGACCTGCAAGTTCGTCACTTTCCTGGTCTTTAGATGTAAGAAAAATTACTGGTAAAGAGCTCCTACGGCGCAACCTGCGCAAAAGTTCTAATCCATCAAGGCGGGGCATTTTTATATCTAACACAACAAGATCGGGTGGAAAATCTAGAAGATCCTGAAGGCCAGCCTGTGCATCACTATGCCTACGAACAGAAAAACCCTCTGTTTCTAAAACCATCGAAACTGAAGTGAGAATGTTTAAGTCATCATCTATAAGTGTTACTCTGCGTGCCAATTTAGCCTCACTATGTTTTGATCAAAATTTAACTTATTTGATCATATGAATAGGGCAAATTTAGGGCGAAATAGAAAAATTTACTAGTTTTGTATTCTTAAAACCTATTCCCTGGTCTTTTTGAAATAGCTATAAAGCGTATTCCAAGCATCAAACTTGCAGCAATTGCCCCTATCAAAAAGGCCCACATAAGCCCCTTTACCCCTAAATCTGCATGGAATGCAAGGATCCATGCAATAGGTATTGTAAGACCCCACCAAGCTATTAATTGAAGCAAGGATGGTATCCATACATCAGAGGAACCTCTTAAACATCCCATCAATACAGCTTGCAACCCATCGAAAATTAATACAATCCCAGCAAGGCCAATTAAACCGGCTGCAATTCCAGATACCATTATGTCTTTTGTATAAATTTTTGCCAGTTGGTCGCTAAGACTAAGATAAACAGCCATAACACAAGTCATTAAGGATACAACTAAAACTATACTGGCTAGACCGGCACGTTTAAGATCTGTCATATCATTTTTACCCACAGCATTACCAACTCGAACAGTACTTGCTCCGGCTATTCCTATGGCACACATGAACGCAAGAGCAATTAGATTGAAGGCAATTTGATAGCCTGCAAGGGATATAGTGCTTATCCAACCTGCAAACATTGTGAGTGCACTGAAAGAGGCTGCTTCAAGGCCTCGAGCTATGCCTAAGGGAAACCCGATTTTTCTATATTTATTTGCAAGTTGAAAAAATCCTTTGAAAGGTCCTGTAATACCAAGGTTTTTATTTTTAAGAGCAATAAATACATAAGAAACGAGAACTAACATCATTAACCATCTGACTATAGATGTAGTTATTGCAGCTCCTTGAGCCCCCATTTCTGGTGCTCCAAGTTCACCAAATATGAATATCCAGTTTAATATAGCATTTAGGACTACTGCACCTATCATACTAATCATTGCAGGTAGAGGTTTGCCCAGTCCTTCAAGAAAGAACCCAGTTGTTGCCCAAATCATAAATGCTGGAAATCCCCATGAAATCCAAATCAATACGTCAGATCCACCTGTTGCTATAGACTGTGTTTGGCCAAATAGCAGAAGTAAGGGTTCTCCTAAAAAACAAATCAACCCCATCAGGATGCCAAAGAACGAACCTTGAATTAAACCAACCCTCCAAATTTTGCCACAAGCACTGTCGTTACCAGCTCCCTTTGCTTGGGCTACCATTATTACTGTACCTTGTGATAAGCCTACACCAACCAGAACTATGACAATTTGTAGGGCATTTGAAGCTGCATAATGTGCTAGAGGTGTTGTCCCGTAGTGTCCCACCATTGCTGTATCAACTGCTACCATTACCAGTAAACCAGCTCTAGCAATTACCATAGGGATTGCTAGTAATACGGTTTTATAGAGATGTGTTGTAAATTCCATGTACTTGTTAATTTTTCCTTATAGGAAGTATATCTAACAAAAATAATAGAAATCTTAATAAAAACTATAGTCATAAAAACAAAAAACAATTATGTAAATTACGGTTGGAAATTATATCGAAATGTTTACATAATTAAGTAAGAGTCTTTTTTTAGAAACAATATTTTAGAACTAAACATTACCTATAATATATTAATTTTGTATTATGAGTGTCATAAGGTTGAGTATTTATGAACATTAATATTAAAAAATTTGGGTGCGGCAACTTAACACCCTTGAAACGTTCGTATGTTGGGTGTTGAATGTGCATCCTTGTGATATTTAATGGCTGAATAAAAAATATTGTTTTTGCCAATTTACTATTAATAAGTTCGAGGTGTGGTGGTTTTCCTCGAACCCAGATAGAAGGAGCGTTACCGCCGGTCATGACGAATATAGGCCCTTTTGTGAGCCCATACGGGCTTGAATCCATTGGTTTGTCTGATAGTCCTGTCATCCATTGGAATCTTACTGCTCCTGCACTTTATACTGCTGCAATAAAAAATAGTGAGGCTAGTATTGCGTCTGGTGGTGCTCTTATAGCACTTACAGGAGAACATACTGGAAGGTCACCAAACGACAAATTCGTTGTAAGTGACAAGATCACTGAAAATGAAATTGAGTGGGGTTCAATAAATAAGCCATATTTAGCTGGTGACTTTGAATTAATTTTTGAGGATATGACCAAATATCTAAAAAATAAAGAGCTATTTGTGCAGGACTGTTTTGCAGGTGCTGATCCTACTCATAGGCTAGCTATTAGAGTAGTTTCAGAATATGCATGGCATAATTTGTTCGCTAGAAATTTATTTATTACACCTTCAGTCGAAGATATCCCTAATCAGGAACCTGATTTTACCATAATTCAGGCTCCCGGATTTAAGGCTGACCCAAAAAGACATAATACTAATTCATCAACCTGTATCTTAGTAGACTTTTCAAAACGTTTGGTTCTAATTGGTGGCACTTCGTATGCAGGTGAATGTAAAAAATCAGTTTTTTCAATATTAAATTTTCTTTTACCTGCTAGTAATGTTTTACCGATGCATTGTTCAGTTAATGTTGGAGAATCAGAGGACGCTGCAGTTTTTTTTGGCCTTTCGGGTACTGGAAAAACGACATTATCTGCCGACCCTAACCGTAAGTTGATTGGAGATGACGAACATGGCTGGTCATCAAATGGTCTCTTTAATTTTGAGGGTGGTTGTTATGCAAAGGTTATTAGACTTTCTCAAGAGGCTGAGCCAGAGATTTTTGCAACAACTAAAATGTTTGGTACTGTGCTGGAAAATGTAGTAATGGATCCTAATACGAGGGTTTTGGACTTAGATAATCCACTACATACAGAAAATACTAGAGGAGCATATCCGCTTTCTTTCATTCCTAATGCAAGTAAAACTGGCATAGCAGGTCACCCTAAGAATGTTATTATGTTAACAGCTGATGCTTTTGGTGTCCTGCCTCCTATATCAAAATTAACCCCTGCACAAGCGATGTATCATTTTCTTTCGGGTTACACAGCAAAAGTTGCGGGTACTGAGAAGGGCCTCGGCTCTGAACCTCAAGCAACATTCTCAACTTGTTTTGGAGCTCCATTTATGCCTCGTCACCCGTCCGTATATGCACAAATGTTGCGTGAGAGGCTGGAGGACACAGGTGCAAATTGTTGGCTTGTGAATACAGGCTGGACAGGAGGTCAATATGGTGTAGGCAAGCGTATGGAAATTTCTATTACAAGGTCCTTACTAAAAGCAGCTCTTGATGGTACTCTTTCAAATGTTCAAATGAAATTCGATGAATCTTTCGGGCTACAGATACCAACATCTTGTCCAGGTGTTGATCCGGGAGTCCTGACGCCTAGAGATACCTGGAATGATAAAAATGCATATGATAATCTATCCTCAGAACTTGTGGGACGCTTTCACGAAAACTTTATAAAATTTAAAGACCATGTTACTAACGAGGTTCTAATGGCGGCACCACAGGCTGTTTAGGGAATTAAATTTTATTCTTTATTTCTGTATGAATAAAATTACAAAATAAATATCTAATGTGCACTTGCCCAGTTTATTCCATGCCCTGTTTCAACAATCAATGGAACATCTAGTTTAACGGAGTTTTCCATAACTTGACGTATAAAAGGTTCTATTTGAGATAGTTCTTGTGTAGGAATTTCGATTACTAGTTCATCATGAACTTGTAGAATAATCTTTGCCTTTGAATTTGACTTATTAAGAGCCTTTGATAAACGAATCATAGCTATTTTGATTATATCTGCTGCTGTACCTTGGATGGGTGCATTAATGGCTGCTCTCTCTGAAAATTGTCTACGTGCAGGGTTTTTGTCATTGATTCCTGGAGTAAAACATTTTCTTCCAAAAAGTGTAGAAACAAAACCGTCAGACCGTGCCTTTTCTATAGTTAGATCCATATAATCACGAATGCCAGGATATTGCTCAAAATATGAGTTTATGTATTTTTTAGCTTCTTTTTGAGATATTCCTAACTGTCGAGCTAATCCAAATGGACTAATTCCATATATTATTCCAAAATTTATTGCTTTAGCTGATCTACGGACATCTGGGTCAATATTGTCAACTGGAATTCCAAAAACTTGACTTGCTGTTAAAGCATGGATGTCCACGTTTTTTTCGAATGCATCTTTAAGACTTTTTACATCTGCAATATGAGCTAGGATGCGTAATTCAATCTGTGAGTAGTCTGCAGAAAGTAATAAATGATCTTTTTCAGCTACAAATGCTTCTCTTATTTTTCGACCTTCATCAGTACGAATGGGTATATTTTGTAAATTTGGGTTGGAAGATGATAATCGCCCAGTGCCAGCTGTTGTCATACTAAAGGAAGTATGTACTCGGTTGGTATCTGGATTAATATGTTCTAAAAGGGCATCTGCATATGTACTTTTGAGTTTTGTTAATTGTCTCCATTTTAAAACTAAACTTGGTAGCTCATGGCCTTCTGCAGAGAGAGTTTCCAATATATCTGCACTTGTACTTCTAGATCCTGATTTTCCAATTTTTCCAGCAGTGAGACCAATATCATCAAACAATACTTGACCGAGTTGCTTTGGCGATCCAACATTAAATTTTTTTCCTGATATCTTATAAATCTGCTTTTCTAACACTTTTATAGACGATGAAAAATCACTAGAAAGACGGGAAAGAACAGCACGATCAAGTTTGATGCCAGACCTTTCAATATTCATTAACACATTAATCAGAGGTCTTTCTAGTCGTTCATAAACAGTTACTAGCCGTTGCTCAATCAAAAGGGATGTCAGTTTTTTAAAAAGTTGAAGTGTTACATCTGCGTCTTCTGCCGCGTACTGGCAGGCAGGATTTAATGCAACAAGGTCAAACGTAATTTTCTCTTTTCCAGAACCAGTTATTTCCTTAAATGTCGTGGTTTTGTGCCCTAAATGTATTTCGGATAATTCATCCATACCATGTCCGTGTAGTGAACCATCTAGCACAAAAGACATCACCATACTATCACTTATACTGTTTAGAAAAATTCCATGCCTTTCTAAAACAAGCATATCGTATTTGATATTTTGTCCTACTTTTAGAATAGAATGATCCTCAAGGATTGGCCTTAACATATTGAGTGCTACATCAAAATTAATTTGTTTTAATGTATCTGTTTTATCCAATATGTCCTTTGATATATGTGACAATGGGATATAACAAGCTTCACCTATATTCAATGCTAGTGAAATACCAACGAGCTTTGCTCTGGAGGCGTCTAAAGAATTAGTTTCAGTATCTATAGCTATAACACCTGCTTCTTTTGCTCGTGCAACCCAAGTTTCTAAAGAACTGATACTTTGCACTAAAACATAATTGGTTTTATGTTGTTCTTTTGGTGTAACCTGATCGGAATTTAAATTAAGCTGAGATGAGATTCTTTCAATTGCTGATTTAAAACCTTGTTTTTTGAGAAATGACAATAAAATATCTGGATTGATCTTTTGGACCGAGAGTTTTTCAAGTGGTTCTGGAATTGGGACATCATCCCTTAATTTTACTAATTCACGTGATATCAAAGCCATTTGGGAATGGTTTATGATATTTTCTCTACGTTTAGGTTGTTTTATTTCATTTGCACGTGAAAGAAGTGAATCTAAATCCCCATACTCGTTTATAAGCTGAGCAGCAGTTTTAATTCCAATTCCAGGAATCCCAGGAACGTTATCGGAGCTATCACCAGCTAGGGCTTGAACATCAATGACTTTTTCTGGTGAAACTCCAAATTTTTCAATTACTCCTTTTTCTCCAATATTTTGATTTTTAAAGTGATCAAAAATCACTACCTTATTATCAGAGACGAGTTGCATTAGATCTTTATCTGAGGAGACTATGGTTACTTTTGCTCCATCGTTAATTGCTATTCGAGTGTAGGAGGCTATAAGATCATCTGCCTCAAAACCAGGGAGCTCTATAGCAGCCACATTAAATGCACGAACCATTTCACGAACTATATCAAACTGAGGGATTAATTCATCAGGAGGTGTGTCCCTATTAGCCTTATAGTCAGGAAAGATTTCATTTCGAAAAGTTTTGTGAGCAGTATCAAAGATAACGGCAATATGATCAGCTGTTGTTTCACGTAGCATGGCCCAAAGCATATTGGTAAACCCGAGTACAGCGTTTACTGGCGTGCCATCACCACGAGTTAAAGAAGGTATTGCATAGAAAGCACGAAATAAAAATCCAGAACCATCTATCAAAAATACATGTTGAGGCTTTTTAGCTATTAGTTTCGGTTTTTTACTCAATCTAATTTTACCTTGATTTGTCGTTTTAACAGAAAATAAACATTAAGTTGAGCTCTAAATACGTGTATCAACTCTAATATAAAAAAACATTTATAACAAAGGTGATGTGCTTGATGTTATGTGAGTTATTTTTTTGGTTTATAAATAAATTTTCGATCACAGTAAGGACATTCAACCCAATCTTTTTCTCCCATGTTAAGATAAACAAGAGGGTGTCCAAGGGGGCCTCCATCACCATTACATGATACCTGTTTTGATTCAGATTCTATGGTTTCGGGAGGACTAGTAATTTGATTCATATTAAATTCCTAAAACATTCAGATGATTTGTTGACCAATATATCACTCTGATGATAACCATAGATTTTTTCAATCAACAAGAATTTGAGTTTTCTCACTTTTAAAAAATTTGATAGCAATATTCTATTTGTTTAATAATACACTCCAAATAGATGATATTAGCTTATTTATATTTTTTCTTAAAAAAGTTAGTCTGAAATTATGGAAAATCTTCTCACTGGTCAAGAACCTGCAATTAAAACTTTAGAATTAAGAAAAATATATAAAAGTCAAAAAAATGATTCTATCGAGGCATTAAAAGGATTAGATATTGAAGTTCCACGTGGCTCATTTTTTGGATTATTGGGTCCTAATGGTGCTGGAAAATCGACTTTTATAAATATATTAGCAGGCTTAGTTAATAGAACATCTGGACAAGCTAAAATATGTGGTTATGACACCATCAAGGATATGAGATTGGCAAGAATGTCGATTGGTGTTGTGCCTCAAGAATTAGTTCTAGATCCATTCTTTACTGCCCGTGAGGCTCTTGATGTGCAAGCAGGATATTATGGAATAAAGGATTCCAACAAAAAAACTGATGCAATTCTTGAAGCTGTTGGACTTTCTGATCAAGCAGATGCTTATGCACGATCTCTCTCTGGTGGTATGAGAAGACGTTTGATGGTTGCTAAAGCATTAGTTCATAGTCCTCCAGTAGTAATTTTAGATGAGCCAACTGCCGGTGTTGACGTTGAGTTAAGACAACAGTTATGGGCATATCTTCGAGAACTAAATGAATCAGGGACAACAATAGTGTTAACGACACATTACCTTGAAGAGGCCGAGGCTCTTTGTGACAAAATAGCGATAATATATGAAGGTTCCTTGGTTGCTTGTGATAAAACATCTGCACTATTAGCTCCTTTGGACAAAAAAGAAATAATCATCACAACTGAAGATGCCTTAGATGTAGTTCCTAAAGAATTAAATAATTTGGATTGTAAAATTTTATCTCCACACGAACTTTTAATTTGTTATAAAAGCAGGAATTTTAATATCTCTAAATTATTAGATAAATTAAGTGATGGAGGAATAAACATAATTGATATTACTACTAAAGAAGCTGATTTAGAGGATGCATTTCTCCACTTAACAAGTTCAGCAAAATACAATATGTCGGATTAAGATGAAATTTTTTCTTGAAGATAATATTCAATATGGAATATCAACAACTTTTAGGCCTGGAATACGGAGAGTAATGGCCCATAATCCAGGGCCATTCACTTATCATGGAACCGGTACGTATATTGTAGGTAGTGGAAATGTTGCTGTTATTGATCCCGGACCAAATATACCTGATCATATAAATGCTCTAATTCACGAGTTAGAAGGTGAAAGAATAAGCCACATATTGATTACTCATACACATCTAGATCATTCTCCTGCAGCCAAAATTTTAAAGAAAATAACGGGTGCATCAACATATGGTTTTGGACCACATGGTGGAGACAAGGGTCCATCAGTTGAAGAAGGGGCAGATTATGAATTTATACCTGACTTTGAGCTACGTGATGGACAAATTATAGAGGGTGGTGATTATACTTTTGAGGTTATTCATACTCCTGGCCACACATCAAACCATGTTTGTTTTGAGTTGAAAGAGAGTAGAATTTTGTTTCCGGGTGATCACGTAATGGGTTGGTCTACAACAATTGTATCTCCACCAGATGGAGATATGGCTGCTTACCGTAATTCTCTTAAGTTATTAATGGGACGTAATAATGATTTTTTTCTACCAACACATGGACCAGCGATTGATAATCCAAAATCATATTTAGCATATTTAATAGCCCATAGAGATCAACGAGAGATTTCTATTTTAGACTGTATAGAACAAGGTATTAGTAGGGTAAGTGATATGGTTAAAAAATTATATACTGATGTTGACCCACGACTTCATAATGCTGCACAAAGATCCGTATTGGCCCATCTTTTGCAACTTATTAATGAAGGAAAAATAACAGCAGACGATGCTGAAATAAGTCTTAAGAGTGATTTTAGGCCTAAGTCTTGAAGCGGCCTTACAAATTATATATTTGGAATAGAACGCATACCTTTTGCTTCAAGACGAGGTAATACCTCATCTCTAAAGTAAGGGAATTCATCAAGATAGTTTACAAATGTGATAGTAGTTCCTTCATATCCTGCTTTGTATATTCGTTCCATTTCGTCTGCTATATAATCTGGAGTTCCAACTAAGGGGTAGACTCCATGGCCAGCAGCAAAACGATTTCGAAATTGGCTAAAAGCTTCAGGAGGAAAACTTTTTGCATGTAAGCCTTGGAGGTTCATTAATTGATCAACAGCAGGCCAATCAGCTTTTTCATTGGAGTAAAATTCATGATATTCCTCGGCTTCTGATTGTGTCGGGCGGCAAACTACATATGATGTGGTAAATACTCCAACATCTCTTCCATGTTTTGCGGCTCGCTGTTTTATAGACTTAACGTTTTCTGCACCAGTATCTAAATCAACAAGAACAGTAAACAAATAATTTGCATTACGAGCTGCAAACTCTTGGCCCTCATTAGACGACCCAGCGTTCATAATCGGAGGTATTTTTTGATTATATGGTTTGGGGTTACCATGTACATTATTTAGTGTGAAGTATTTTCCATGCCAATCAAAAGGTTTATCGTCGGTCCAAATACGCTTAATTATATCAAACCATTCTTGACCGTATTCGTATCTAATCTCATGTTTATTAGACAGTTCAATATTAAACATTTCATATTCTTGTGCATTCCACCCACAAACAACATTTAAACCAAATCTTCCTTTTGAAATATGATCCATTGTGGAAAACATTTTTGCAGCGACTATAGGATGATGAAAGGATGTATGTGCAGTGGCAAAAACAGAAATATTTTTGGTAGAGGCGAGAAGTCCTGAACACCATGTTATTGTTTCCAAGTTTGAGCCTTGAAAATCTGTTTTACCTCCATATCCAATCCACCGTGCTATGGGTAAAATAAATTCAATACCGGCTTCATCGAGCATTTTTGCAAGGGAAAGATTATTTTCCCAGCTTGCATCCCAGCGTTCAGAAACTGTTGTAATAGCCATCCCTCCACCACAGTTAGGTGAAAAGACTCCCAATTTAAAAGGGTTTTTATTGTACATGTTATTCTTCAAAAACTTTTGCCTTTAACTTAGTCATCTTTACAATGTTTGGATGCGGATAATTATTAGCTTGAATTACTTAGAAAAACATTTCTGATAACAGAAATGTTTTATATGTGTATGATGTTAGATTAAACTAATATTGTAGCTTTTTGTCAAAAAATTGATAAGGGTAGAAAAACAGTGATTTACGAACAGCCTATATTTCGTCAAATGGGTGATTGTTCAATAAATGTTGAGTTTGGTGATGAGTCTAGTATACCCATAAATTTTCAAATTCTTGCTCTTGATAAAGCTATTAAGAAAAATCCAATTAGAGGCTTGATTGAAACAAATCCGCAGGTTCGAACTCTGGGCATAGTATTCGATCAAAGAATAACCAAAGTTTCATTTCTTATTGATTATATTCAAGACCTTTTAGTTTCTGAAACACAAGTAACTAGCCTGCCTAGCAGGCGATTAATTATTCCAGCATTATATGATGATCCATGGTCTAAAGACTGTGCTGAAGCCTTTGGCGTACAGAACAATATGGAATATATTGCACAATTTAATGGAATAACAATAAAAGAGGTAATAAACAGGCATACATCATCAGACTATTGGGTTACTGGGGTTGGGTTTGTTCCAGGAGCATTTATGTCATATGCTATGGAGCCAGATAAACGTATAGGTGCACCTTTATATCGTACACCTAGGACATGGACTCATGAGCGTCTTTTGAACTTTGGGGGATTGGTTTCTACAATTTATCCTATTCGTGTACCTGGTGGTGGGCAGCTCTTTGGCCGAACTCCTATAGATATATTTGATCCAGAATTAAAAAACCCAATATTTGGTGACACGCCAATACTTTCTCGGGCAGGTGATCGCCATCGTTATGTCTCAATATCACGAGAGGAATATGAAGACATTCGAGCGGCGGTAAAGGCTGGTCTTTATGAATATAAAGTGGAAAATGGCATTTTTGATTGTGAAGCTTATTGCATGTGGTTATCTAAAATCGGACAGCCAACGCAAAAACTTGACCCTAATGCAGACCAGATATGGGGAAAAGGAAATGTTTGAAGTTTTAAAACCTGGTATACAAACTACAGTTCAAGATGCGGGTAGAGCTGGAGGTCAAAGTAAAGGTGTTCCTCCTTCTGGTGCTCAAGATCTATTTGCTCTCAGGGTGGCAAATCTTCTAGTTGGAAATCCAGATAGTGGCCCTATTCTTTCTCGATCCAGAGTAGGTTGTGCTGGATTAGAGATTGCACTAGGTGGATTACAAATTCGGTCTATTGGTGATCATTTAATTTCTCTTACTGGAGCTAATACATTTGCTTTAATAGATGAAAAACCAATTGTTCCATGGTCAAACAATTTAATACGGAATGGTCAAATTCTCTCTTGTGGAATATCTAAAAAAGGAGCGAGATCTTATTTGGCTGTAAATGGAGGTTTTGATGTTCCTCTATATATGGAAAGTCGATCTACACATTTAAGTGGACAATTTGGAGGTTATTTTGGTCGTGCGCTTCGATGTGGTGATAAATTAATGGTTGGACAACCTCTATCAGATATAGAGCAGTTATTATATCGCAGCTATAAAAAGGATTTAATACCAAGTTACGAAAGTCCTTGGGAAGTTAGAGTTGTGTCTGGTCCAGAGGCAAATATTTTTACAAAGGCCAGTATAGAGAAGTTTTACAGTTATAAATGGAAACAAAGTCAAAAAGCGGATAGAACTGGTATGCGATATATAGGGCCCAAATTAGAATTTTGTGAAGGTCGCCCAAATTATTTAATTGAAGATGCAGGTGCTGATCCATCAAATATTGTTATTGATCCAGGAGCTCCAATAGGGACTATTCAGGTTCCATCAGGAATAGAACCAATTGTGCTTTCAGTAGATTCTCCTACTGTAGGAGGTTTTGCACGCATAGCAGTTGTTATCTCTATAGACATGTCTCGAATAGGGCAGACCCGTCCATTTGAAGAAACAGTATTTAAACTTGTATCAACGGATGAGGCAGTCGCACTTTTGGAAGCCCAAGAATCAATTATTTCGGAAAATAGTGTGGTGTATAATGGACAATGAATAAGAATATATTACTAAGTAATTATAGAAATGTCACCCGCTACTATATTTACATTATCTGTAACAGTTAAAATTGTATAACCTGCTGTTGCAACATCGTCGTCATAAATCAAGGCATCTGCCGTAGTATCGAAAACCAGATGATCTATTCCATTTGCAGCACCTGAATTAGTACCGTTATAGGATGATGTTGTAAAAAAGTTTTGGCTACTACCAGATGTGATAATCGATTTAATATTAAATGCTGAACTAATACCTATTTTATCTGTTCCGCTAACAAAATCCGCTATTTTGTCAACTCCGTCTGTAGCAAGAATTGTTGAACTAAGTGTAGAATTTGAATTAATACCGGCACTGTCTCCTGGTGTGATATATAAGAAAGTATCAGCTCCACCATTTCCAGTTAAAGTATCATCACCAGCCCCGCCAGCAATAACATTTGCTCCTGAATTACCCGCTATGGTATCCCCAAAAACTCCTCCATTTATATTTTCAATGTTTGTAAGGGCATCTACTACACCGCCTATGGTTGCTGTTCCTGCATTAAGACTTACGGTAACAGCATTTTCTGAAGCAAAGTCAGCAGTATCTGTTCCAGAGCCACCATCCATAGTATCTGCTCCCGGGCCTCCAATGAGAAGGTCATCCCCAGCAGATCCACTTATAACGTCATTTCCAGAAGATCCATCGATGGTATTATTATTTGTATCACCAGTTAAAGTATCATTTAAAGTACTACCAAGAATATTCTCAAAATCTTTGATTACATCCGTTACCCCACCAGAGACAGCAGTTCCGCTAGCTAAATTTGTAGTTACAGCAGCTGATAAATCAAAAAATGAAACTGTATCTGTTCCGAGACCACCATCCATGGTGTCTGCTCCAGCACCACCTAAGATAATATCATCACCTGCTCCACCAGAGATTACATCTGCTCCACCAAGTCCTTCTATAACATCATTGTCATTTCCACCCAGAAGAGTATCAGCCCCATTTGTACCAACTATTTTATCAATCCCCTGTTCTCCAAAAGTTGCAAACGCAAAATCCTTAAAGAAACTAAACGAATTACCTCCAGCTGATTCAGCATCAATGAAATCAAAGTCGAAAGTGATAGTATCGCCAGGTACTACGTCAACAAACGCACCTATAGCGGAACCAAAAGTGGGATTTACGACTCCTCCAAAACTGAGAGTACCAAAGTCGACGCCTAGAAAACTTTCTATTTGAGAAACAGGAGCAGAGCCAGCTAATAGGAATGCTTGAAAGTTTCCTTCTGTTGGCGTTATAGATCCAGAAGCACCTACTACAGCGACGTTTCCAAGAAATTGAAGTCCCTCAAGTGAACCACTTTCGAAACCAATTACCGTCTGCCCATTTTTTTGAATATTATCAATTAATAAGCCAGATGGAACGGCATTATCTGTATCATTAATTACACCACCTCCAACAAAGACTGTGCCTGCAGAAGTAAATGTATTTGATGCTGTTCCTGATTGGTGAAGAAGAACCCCAAGTCCTGTGAGAATAGGGCCATCTACTGCAGAGTCTGTATTAGCTAATTGTATAGCGTTTCCAGTTTGTAAAAGAGGAATAGATGCCGCGGGAGGGCCAAAGAAAAAATCATCATTTGGGTTTAGAAGAACGTTGAAACTGTCAAATCCAGCACCGAATGGATTGAACAAACTAGCTATTCCAAATGGACTAAAGCCAAAGGGGCTGCCGAATGGATCTCCAAATGGATCTTTAAATGGATCTCCACCTGCAAATGGGTCGTCTGCAAGCACATAATTTACACCCCCCCATGGGTCAATTGCGAAACCAATTTCAGGAGGATTTAGCCAAGCGGGAGGGCCTTCTTGTTTTGGCGGGCCATATCCTCCACACCATGGGTCACCATAAATAGGTCCAGAGGAAACAAAGAGTGAGGGTGGGCCGTCTGGACCAAAGTCAGGCCCTTCAGGGGGGCCACCTGGGCCCTTCGGGCCAAATTCACCACCTGGGCCCTCGGGGCCAAATTCACCACCTGGACCCTCGGGGCCAAATTCACCACCTGGACCCTCGGGGCCAAATTCGCCTTCTGGACCCTCGGGGCCAAATTC
>MDTE01111173.1_pt1 | contig 42592 bp, 37 predicted proteins | sample 811231 | NCBI WGS metagenome assembly MDTE01 (sample SAMN05326651, study PRJNA326480) | marine metagenome | isolation source: seawater | place: Indian Ocean: Red Sea | collected 2010
AATTATTGATGCCATATTTCTTTCCTACCTATGCGTATGGATACGTCGAAGACGATCCACCATCTGCTGTAACGTAATATCGAACCCAAGCGGCAGAAGTTCCACCATCTGCTTTAGTGCTACTTACTTCTGAAGTGGCACCCGAACCACCTGCTAAAATCCATGAGCCTCCAGAGCGGAAATAGAGTTTGTCTCCACTTGTATCCACTGCCAGAGCACCATCTGAAAGAGATGCAGTGGGTGTATCGGCATCAGCCATTGTCACAAGACCTGCACTTGCTTCAAAAGTGTCATCTGTTTTCAAGGTATTTGCCGCAGAACGATAAAGAGTTGTATCGCCTGTTGCGGAACCACTACCCCAAGTCATCTTTCCATCAGCAGTAATAATGATTCGTTCCGTGCTTTCAGCATCAAGTTTGACCGTAAACGCCTCAGTAGACGTAGCGGCAAGTTCTTCTATGTTGATTGGAGTTTTAAATGCTTGTGCCATTACCTCACCCCTAACCCGTTACCACTACTCGGTATGCATTGCTTGCAGGAGCCGTTGAAAAATCGATTGTTGCTGAATCATTATCCGTACGAACAACATCAGAAATAACAGTGGCATAAGTAGTCGTGTCATAAACTTGAACACTTACATCACGAGTACCTAAACCGTGAGTAATTGTGTAAGAGGTATTAGAACCATCACCTACATTCTGTGCAACAGTACGACTCAAAAGTGGATTACTTGTAGTTCTAGAACCTGAAGAAGAATCACCGGCTGCTAAATAACCATTTGCACGAGCATTTGCTGCTGTTGTCGCTCCTGTACCACCATTTGCAACTGGAAGAGTTCCGGTTACGCCACCTGAACCACTAGCCGCAAGATTAGAAGCATCAGCACTTAAAACACCTGCGGTGAAAGTAATACCTGTACCAGCAATATTTGACTTAATAGCCAAACCGCTACTATCTGTTTCAAGACCAGAAACACCACTATTTAATTTAATCTGAACATTATCTCCAGAAGTTTCTAAACCTCCAGCAGCCGCAATATTGATAGAAAGAACACCACTTGCGATTCCTAAACCATCACCAGCCGCACTTGAAGAAATTGAAAGAACACCAGAAGTGAAAGTAATTCCATCACCTGCCGTGCTACTCGCTAAAGCAACATCGTTTGCATTGATTGTAATTCCGTCGCCTTGTCCAACATTTAATACATCACCGCTTTTTGTTAAACCAGCGCCTGCATCTATTTGCCCTGCGCCTGAGAACTGTGAAAAGACAAGAGTATCTGTATCTATTGTGTAAGAACCGCCACCCGACTTCGACTGAAGAACGTAACCACGATTTGCATTTGCAGTACCTTGCTCCACGAAGAAGAAACATCCAGCAGTTGCCTCTGTGCCTGTGTCGAAATCTGTAGCACGAGTTGGCGCACCAGAAGCATTAACCGTGTAAACACCATTTTGAGAACCTGTTGTTTGATCTTTCAGTAAGATCCTGTCACCCGTAGAGAGTGTTACACCATCTAAAGTGTCTCCATTTTCAACAGCGCTTGCTAAAGTCACATTTGCTGTCGAAGCCGCAACAACTGATTCTTTTGGATCTAATCCAGCCGCACGAGCGTCTACGTAACCTTTTGTTGCAGCATCACTAGCATTAGTGGGTTCTGCTAATCCTGTTACTTTCGTAACATTCACATGCCCACTAGCATCACGCTTCATAATTGTAGAAGCAGTATCTGATTCCGTAGCGTTATTTACAAGCGTATAATGCGCCGCCGCCATAAGTCCAGCAGTAGAACCATCTGCTTCCGCAATAGTCAACTGAGGACTTCCAGCCGTACCAGCCGTAACTGTCAAGGCAGTTGTATTAGAAGTGACATCAGTAAGAACTTGTTTCCAAGCACTACTATTGTAATACTTAATAATATTATTAGTAGTGTCGTATATTAAACGACCCTCAAACTCTCCAGAACCCGGATCTCCAGAAGAAAACTGGAACTTGGCATTCTGAAGTTCGTTTTGGTTGATGTTTAAATTGGTGACGAACTTCTGCGCCATATGTACCTCTGAACTACGTCAAATAAGCCGACCCTGAAAATGCCGCAGAAAATGTAATTGTAACCTGCGTATCCGAGTCATATTGTACATCACCTACCACCACTGTGCCGGTAGAATCTACAACTGTTACAGAAGGTCTACCTCCCAATGTATGTGTAATTACCCAACTCGTTGAAGCAGAACCTTGCGTATGCACATGACGCTCAGATCCTGTAAGCGTTATATATTCGGCAGGCCATGCTCCTGAATCCTTCGGACCCCAAAGACGGGCTTCACCAGTACTCATTTTCTCTATATACCAATTCCCATCTGCCCCTGTAGCAGTAACAGGTGCAGTGGTTCCAGTCAACAAGGCAGCCCTAGTACCACCACTAGCACTAGCAATAATTTTTACATAAACCGTATTCGGTGTAGCAGCCGAAGTTGTAACAATATGCCTAAGTTCTTCTACGGTTACGTCATAAGTTGTCATGTCGTCACATTCAAATTGAGATTAAAATTACCCTGTAGAAGCCTTTCAACTGCACCCGTGGCGTCCACTATCTCTAAATCATATACGCCACCCTGTGTCAGCGCCGCAGTATCTGCCGCTGAAATAGATAAAGTAACTGTCCCCAACGCTCCATCAATCGCTATGCGTCCATTTTCAGTAGTCAACTCTATTAAAGCCGTAGACGCTTCTAAATCTTTACGAACTTGCATTCTTGCCGTAAAAGAATCCAAATTACGAATGGTGTCATCAAAATTAGTTACTTCAATAGAGCGATCAAAAGTTGAACCTTGTTCACAAGTGAAATTATAGATACCGGCAGGCATGTCTCACCTCTTGGATAGTTTGGAAAATTTAAGCACTTCTTTAATAGCCCCTTCCTTTAAAGAGCCTACATCATTCACAGGCTTCGCCCGGATTAAAGTCAGAATTGTCCAACTGCTCGTCAAAAAATTTATGAGCATACTCTATTAACCCCAAAGTATTCCAAGGGGTCGTGGAAGGAGAGGTGGAAACAAGAAGAGATATCCCGTCATCTGTCACAACTTCAGCAATGACAACGAAATCTTTTACAACAACTGGCAAATCCCCGTATTTGTATTCTACTTCAGCATCTACGATTTTTTTGGCAGGATCGTTGTTTTCCATGCCTTAATACTAACCCATGGGACATTCACCAGCGTCAGCCTCACGCTGATGCCTACGGTAGAGACCTTTCCTGTTGCTGGGTCGAAATCCGAACTTGTCCACACCGCGATTCTGGCCTTGTTCCCACATCTTTGAAAGTCCCATGATGATCTTGTTTACATTCTCTTTTCTTTTAATGGGAATTAAATGATATATAGGCGTTCCTGCCCGTATGGTAAATTCTCGATCCGACATGACTCGAACAACAACATGCAAATTATGGTAATAATCTGTGTTTACAATAGCCGGAAGAACCTCATAATCAGGACTTGGCTCATAGGCAACTGGTAAAACCAACAATGAATAACCCGGAGCAGTCTTATACAACCAAGGGGATACAATTTTTATATAAGGAGCCTCTGCACGCTCTCGCCCTTCATTGATAGGCGCACCTTTACACGCCTCATAACGAAAGCGTTCAACTTTAAAGTTGGGATCTGATGGTGTCGCGGTTACATCTTTAAGACCTATTGGCTGAAAATCCATGTCACCCCAAAGAGGCACGGTAATACCATGAGAAAGATAGTCTTGTATACCCTTACATCCAAGAATTGAACCTGTTGCGTCTTTAGGCATCTCTTTCCACCAGTCAGGCCAATTTTCTTGATTGACAACAGGATCGGGAAGATCATACAGACGATCACCTTTAGGGATCATCATTATTTCACCGGGTTTGACTTTCGGCCAATCCCGATAACTTCTAGGAGTTTTTGAGTTCTTTAAGTACTTCAGCATGATCCCTCATCGGTCTTGAATGTTTGGCTTCTTTTAAATCATATAAAAAATCTTCCACGCTGTCCACAACCCCATATGCTGCTATTGCATCAAGGGCAACACCTGCGTCAAGAAATCCTTGCCCTTGAGCCACATAACAAAAATGCAACATCCTGAACAATAACCCCGCTCCTTGCACATCCCCATTTTCTGGAACACGTTCCGACCAGACTCCTAAAAGATGTTCCAAACTGTCTGGAATGGGCATACTTTTTTGTTTGCACCAAAATTCTGTATCTTCACGGTCGCTCATGTAATGTAAACAAATCATATCTCTTATGTTCAACATCATATTTTTTATCGTTTGATTGTATTGATTTATACTGTATTCATTACCTTTACGAAACGAAGCCAAAAAACCCAACAAGGCAAAAGACTGATTAATAGTAGACCCGATAGAAGTAGCCTCTAACGGCTCAACAAAAGAACTCGCCAAACCAACGGCTACACAATTACCCACCCAAGGTTTTTCTAAATAGCCCGGATCGAAATTGAAATGTTTATAATCCGATATTGAAACATTCAACAATTCTTCCATCTCAGCAACTGCTTCTTCTTCGTTGCAAAAAGCCGAAGAATATACATACCCATTACCACGTTCTTTTTGAGTCGGAATTTCCCATGCCCACCCATTCTTTAAAGCCCTAGCCCGCGTATAAGGACGTATCTCCCCGCTCACATCAGAAGGTGTCCGAAAGGCTATTGCTGAATCTGTCAATAAATAGTTGCTGAAAGAATTCCATTTCACATCCGACAAACGTGACATCAGCACCCTGTTAAAACCGGAAGCATCTATCCAAAAATCAGCCTTCAAAGTAAGTGCTCCTACTTTTACACTTTCCACCCAGTCCGAATCCGATACGTGCACATCTACAACTTCATCATCTAAAATCCGTATATTACGTTTTTTACATTTAAAAGTTAAAAAATTGTTTAAAGCGTTTGTATCGAAATGAAATTGATTAACCGTCTTATGCGGTTCTATTGCCGAAACAATATTTTTTCGCTGATCTCCAACAATTGTGTACTCAGAAAACAGCACCTTTTTTGCTTGCAATCCCGCATACATCGCATTAAATTCTCCAACATGAGGAGGATTGCGAAGGCTTCCAATACTATGAAAATAATCAGGTGTATGTTTTGTCCATCCTTCAAAACGAATACCTTTCTTATGAGTCCCCTCGACAGCGGGTAAAAGTTCTGAAGCCTTGATATTCGCAAAATCCATAAAGGTTCGCCAGTGCTCCGTAGAGCCTTCTCCTACACCTATGGTCCCAATTTTACTTGACTTAATAATAGTTATTTGAAATTCAGGGAAAGCCTTCCGCAAGATCAACGCCGAGAGTAATCCTGCGTTTCCCCCACCAACTATTACGACTCTTCTGTCAATAATCCCTCGCGTGTCACGCATCATTTATGAGTGCCAAGTCACAATTACATATTTAGTTCCTTCTTCCACAGGAAGTGCCGTATGTGAATAAGGAAAACTAGAAGGCATTAAAATAATCGATCCAGCAGGAGGTTTTACTTTAACTTTAAACAACGGAATTTCTAATTCGCCTCCAGTGTAATCATCATTCAAATAAATGAGTAACGTCACTTGGCGCATGTTTAACGAATCGGCATCAGCATGCAACTGAAACTCTGTTTTATTCGTATACTTTAAACAACTCATCATCTCGCTTTTTTTCAAATTAAGCCTGAAAGCACTTTTATAATTCTGAAGAAGAGCGTTAACTTGTTGATTCAACTCTACTAAATGGTCTCTTAAAGCAAGAGCATCTGGATCATCAAGACGTTTAGCATTCTTCCCTATAAAAGGTTCAAAATTCATTTCAACGCTAGTACGTTTTTCACTCTCTATAGTGCCACGCGTTTTATTGGTATCAGCCATGCCATAAACCACAGATCGCCTCCACGGGGAATATGACGGGTCTTTATCGCCAACCAATTTTATTTTATCGAGCAAGGCTTCCGCCTCTGAATAATACTCATTCCACATACAAACTGCTGGTGCCAACTCTTCCATCTAATCACACGCCTGAGCCAAAATATAAATTTTATCACCATCAGTATTTGCAAGTGATCGATGTTCCGTCCACCATGACGTTGGCATCAAAAGCACCTCACCTTTCTTAGGCTTATAAGAAGCCCTGTTTCCTTCTGAATCTTTAATGTTTAAAAATTCCAACTCTCCACCTGTATAATTATCATTAACATAGAATAAATATGTGCCAGTTCTTTCCCCCTTGCGCACATCTTGATGAAAATCAAAAAAACCGTAACCGTCTGGATACACAAGCAATTCTTGTTGCTGCAATCTTTGAAAATTATACTTAATCCCTAAATCTTCCTTCAAAATCACTTGCAACTCGCGTGCCGAATCTATGACCAACTCAGACAAAATATCGTAGCCGTCTGGTAAGTTGTACAGCCGTCGTGCTGTGTAGCAGACACGTTTTTCTATATCTATATACGGCTCCACCGGCCCTTGGTTGCTGCCGCGATACATTTTAGATAATCGAAAAAAGTCATTTTCTGACAAATCTTCCACTAATGACTTGTCGTAATAATCATCGACAAATTTTTGCGCTACCTTACAAATAGCGTTAGCGGCAGTTACTTTAAAAACATATACGCTAGGAAGAACCTCTTCGACTCTTTCACTCTGACTTAGAGTCAATGTGATTTGTGACATGTCTAAATATTAGCAGTATCCAAGGCTATGACTCGTCCATTGACACCAGTATTAAAAGTGTAAGCAGGTGTACCTGCATCTCTAGTCACAACGATTAGAACCCCACCACCACCACGGCCTCCTCGTTGTCCTGTGTATCCTGTTCCTCCTGCTCCCCCCGGATAAAGTGTCGCGGGCACATGGGTTTGCACAGGAGCACCTTCGGCAGTCCAAGCCTCGCCTTCTTCAAAGAAATCAACTAGAACATCAGGATTCTCCACCTGTATAGGTTGACCTTCTTCATGTTCTTCAACGGGATCCCATTCACTTGCATGACCCGGCAACAATGTGCCGTATAACCACATAGGCTCACCCGTCCACGTTAGTACGTGGTGAAAAGAGTCGTGAGGGGGACCAGTACCGGGAGAGAATTGAGGAACGGCTTCCGTGTGATGTTCACCACCTGTATCTGCATACACTCCACTTACAGGCGCACCTTCTGCATGGCTTGTAGACGCAGGACTAGTATATGATGGTGCGGGTGTGCCATCAGTACCAGCAGTACCTGCCACCCCTGAACCACCCTCTGAATAAAGACCACCTGTACCAGTAATCACACGAGCGGCAAGCATCACCACTCCACCTCCGCGACCTCCACCGCCACCAGATCCACCAGTTCCTGCCGAACCTTTTCCTCCCGGCGATCCAACACTTGTTGCATTGGGAGGCCATGAACCATCTGCCCCTGCTCCATCAACCCCTTCAGCACCTGTACCTCCACCTGCTCCACCTTTAAGGCGAACAAAATCAGAACCACGCCGTTGATAACCGTTAATAGCAGCACGTAAATCATAAAAATCAGATTCAGTAACACCAACAGAACTAGTTACAGAACCAGAACCACTAAACGTATAACCGGGAACATACCCGTCCGGCTCACCGGCGCCACCCAAACCATCTACAACATTCTGACCTGCGGCAACTGTTCCTGCTAAAGAACCGGCTGTAACACTGCCAACAGATTCTTTAATTCCTAAATCCCCATTTAATGTCAATGTGTTCTTTACAAACACCCGCCAACCATTCGGATTTAAAGTTTTACCAGCATCAATAGTTAAATTGTTGTAATACATGTCTTCTGTGAGACTTGTATCAGCGGAGATGGTTACATCACCATCTTCTCCATTCCCAAAAACCAACTCACCATCAAACTGAACATCCCCAAATTCTCGTTGTGGCATAGCATCTATTACATACGGAATTAAATCTTTGTCTCGCCGAACGTCTTGGTAGCGTGCCTCTGCCATTAGTCAGCCTCTAAGAAAGAAGTTGTCCCCGCAGACCCTGTTCCAGCGCCAGCGGCACTAAGCGTATATGAATGACTTTTATCAGATGAAATCAATATCACTACCCCTCCACCAGCATTACCTGAAGCCGTAGCGACCACACTCCCGCCACCAAACAAATAACGTGCGGCAACAATTACTACACCGCCGCCATAATTCGTACCGTCACCAGCGCCACCTTTCAACAGGTTAATACTTCCATCACCGGGATTAAAAGAATAACCATCAACAGCGTTCAATGGATTTCGATACCACTTAGAACCACCCAAAGCGGCAGTCGGAGCCGTTGCTGTATGACTTGCCGATGCTCCACCTAAAGAATTAGTCACCGCGGCATTTTGAGTTCCAATACCTAAAGAACCTTGAGCAGACGGTCCAGCCGCCATTCCTAATGTTCCATTCAAATAAAGATTCCTTTGAACAAACACTCTGTATCCAGCCGTTGTCAAAGTTATACCTGAATCAACTGTTAAATCCAAATAGTACATATCTGAAGTTAACGTAGTGTTGGTACTGATCGTCACGGAACCATCTTCACCGCTTCCAAAAATATGCGACGGAGAATCATAAAAATCCGCTAAAGCATCAGGAGCGCCTATTCGGACAAGCCGCCCCATTATTAAGTCTCCTGTATGCCGAAGGAATGAACTGTTACAGAAGTGCCCACACTTGCTGAACCTTGTAGAAAATCTCCTGTAGCCATAACCGCAGACAAGTTCACAAAAGTTGTGGACTTGGCGTCTACAGTAACATCGTATAACACGGCATTCCCCACGCCTGCGGTTCCACCACTAGGAACCAAATACAGCGATATTGTTCGGTTATTAGTTGTTGTATTGCAAAGTGCTACCTGTTTCAGAATCGTTGTTGTTGATCCCGGAACTGTATATAAAGTGCTAGGTGATGTACCCAACACTGTTGGAGCATGCAATTTTGTTTGTGCCATTGCCATTAGACCACAACCTCCATATGGAACATAGTCTCTAGATCATCTAGAGTACCACTAGTAGTCGTCAAACTAGTATCAGTGGCGTAACTATACGATAAAATCTTGTCCTCAATAGCAGCAGAAGTCATAATCGAAGTGTCGTTATTGGCAAACGATTCACCCGATGATTGAACAGCCGCTATACCAACACTGTCCAAAGTTAAAGTTCCTGCAATTGTTACATCATTAGGAAGACCCACAGTTGCCGTACCCGAACCAGTTGATACTTCAATTTCGTTAGAAGTCCCTGCGACAGCAAGAACCACATCAGCCCACGCTAAACCTGTGCCCGCTGAGGAATTAGCAGTAAGCGCCTGCCCATTAGTTCCGACTGCCAGTCTCGTAGCCGTACTTGCAGCCGAAGCAGCAAAAATATCCCCCTTGGCTGTCAAGGTGGTTTGACGAACTTCATTTCCGTCTACCACCAAAACCCATGCCGTTTCATCGCTGGAGTAAACTTTTAAAGAATTATCACTAGAATTGTAATGAAAAAATCCTGACTTAGTTCCTGAAGCCGCACCACTACTTTCAGACCATCCAGCCGCATTTGTATTTATATTCGCAAAAGCGTCATTGAACTGAACACGCGTAAACGCATCTAAACTGGATGACCAGTTTGGTAATGAAGTAAATCTGCTTCCATAAGTGATAGTCATATTGTTGCTCCTGTGTAGATACTACACTTTAAGTAGGTAGTGTTATCCGCACTCTTTCTATATCTGCCGCAGATAATGCTTCTTTATACAAGGCAAAGTGATTGAATTGCCAACCCGGTTCATTGTCTGTATGAAAAACAATATCAGCATCTGCATTCCCTGTGCGAGAAGATAAACCTTTTGCTGTGGTATCAGTCGCATCTTGAATTTTTGTTCCATTTGCATAAATAATAATCTTTTCATTCGGCACATCTCGAACACAGCCAATATGATTCCATTGTCCCACACGGGAAGAATCATCCCACTGCACAGACACTGTAGACGTAGCAGTTGCAGAGGAATCATATTTATCTGTAACAGTAAAAATCACATCATCTCCATTGAATCTTAAATTACAATTCGGATGGTAGAAGACGTAATCATTGTTTCCTGAATCCATTTTAAATCGCCGATAATTCAAAGAAATACTCAAATCAGTCTCTCTGCCAACAATTAAATTCGGAGCCATTCGACCTCCTTCACGATTTTGTTGAAATAAATTTCGATCAACAACCGTAGAGAACTCGTAAGCGTCTGCCGCTTCCCAAGCCCGTGTTAGAGTCCATGTTCCACTTTCCGTATCAGTTCCCGTACTACTAGTAGTGGTGTGAGTAGTAAGAATACTAGGAAGAAATGTGTAAGTTTTAGTCCCCGCTACTACAATCTTCCAAATTTGTTTACCTCCATAAGTTGCAGCATTCCAAGTAAAAGTAGTAGCCGTTCCACTTCCTGTAGCCGTAGTCGAATTTGTGTAATACACCGTCCAATTGTAAGAATCACTGTCCATTCCAGAGACAACAAGAGTGTCGCCAGAACTGCTTTGAGTTCCCATATATAAATAGTCTGTACCCGTATGAGGTAAACCAATCCAATTAGAAACAGGCAATGGAGAAGCCTCATAAATAAGACTAAGACCCACATCAGTATTCTGATCTGAACTTTTTGTAAAAGTGTCTATACCCTCGTAAAGAGTGCTCCCCATTTCCAAATCAATAACAGTTGTCATCGGATTAGCCATAGATTAACCCCACGATCCCGTGTAAGAACTATCAAGAGTGCCATCATTCACAATGGCTCGGTATCCAATAATTCCATTATCAGCATGATTTACTTGAAAGAAGTCAGCCGTTAACGTCTTGTCATAAACATTTGGACTAGACAAAGAAACAGAATTGATTAAATAATTTGTTGGATGACACACATCCGGCAAAGAAGGAGCCACGAAAAATTTTGTAGTAGATCCTGTCACAGAAATTCGTATCCACCGTGTTCCCAATGTGGTGAAATCATACAATTGTGTATGCGTTGCAGAACTATATGCTGTCGAAGCCGCTGATCCTGATGTTCCAGTCAAATATTTTAAAACTCCTGTTTCATCTATAACACATGCCCGATAATTAGAAGTACCAGAAGTTCCTTGCTGGAATAAAATGATGTCAGATGAATTTCCATAATTAATGTCACTGACAAGAAAAACATAATCGGCATCTGTTTCCCCACCCGACAAACCTGTGGAGACTGTTGCAGCCCTCATATAAACCTTAGAGCCACTAACTCCACATGGATAAAAAGCAAAATTCTCGTTATATCGTGCACTGGAAATAATCCCATAACGAGAATCTTTAGGATCAATCGCAGTTGTCGCTGATGTTAACGAAATGTGCCTACCTGAACCCGTCAAATCTGGCACTGCCGCACAAGCATCATTTCCAAACTTAAACACAGTGTCATCATTCGCCGCTGCTCCCGCACCCGGAACATTCACAGATAAAAAATCTTGTGCCTCAAAAGCAAATGCAGCAGCATCTCTCGGCTTGTTTGACTGTGTTGCCGAAACACCCATAGCAAGCGTTGGTTCCATTTCTGAAGAAACACGATTGCCATCTGGATCTGGATCAACCTCTGTGTCATAAACATACTTAACCAAAAACGGAGATTCTCGATCATGTCTTTTAATCCTATGAAAATAAGAATCAGGTGTGGTTGTGTCTAGCAATGTTTTTAAATATCCCCGCATTGAAACAGGGCGACCTGCATGCAATCCATTAAAACCATATTCAATTTGATCACGATAAGACTGTAAATCTTCATAAGAAGATGATCTAACTTTTGCCCATGACGTTGAATCGGCAGCCTCGTCCGTATCATCTGACAAATCCAACTCCTGCCACGTTGTAGAGTCACTCGCTTCCGCCCAACCCGGAAGAGACAGCCACATACTCAGACCTGTAAAAGGATTAACTAAAGTAACCCCCACCAACTGTGCAAGCCAAGTTAAATAGGCTTCTTTCGTTTGTTGTGGATCAGTTAATGCAGACTTTTCTTCTATTCCTGTATCAGAATCTGTAGGTCTCACATACCGCCAACTTGCTAATTCATCTCCAATAGTTACGCCAGTGGAATACAAGGAAGACAAGAATCTTTTAACCATGCGCAAATGTCCCTGCGTTTCATTGTCTTCATTTGCGTCTTCACTTATAATAAAATCAGGCAACAATCTGTAAGTACTATTTATAGTTACACCATGCATGAGCAGAGACATGTCAACAGCAAAAACATCAGACAATATAAACGATGTTTTTGCCGCAAGGGGAGCATCAACTGTAAAAACTAATCTTGCGTAATTTGCTGCAAGAGGAACCCAAAATCGTGCTGCCCCTGCTACCGGACCACCCTTGTCAAAACCATTCCTATTAACATGAACCGACAAGGGCGAACCTAAAGGATAAGTTGAAGTTGCGTCCGCAGGAAGTTTTATAAGATTTATATGATTATCCGTACTCGCTACCCACTCCCCGTTTGTTACCTTTTGCCCCGAAGGAGTTATAACAGTACCTCCACCGCCAGCCGTAACGGTAAAATATTCAACCTTTAACTCCGCCTCTTTTTCTGCATAAGCAGAACCTATAGTAATAATGCCACTTGCTGAATAATCTTTAGTTGGTGAAACAGCAAACAAAGGAGATGTCACTGTCACCTCTCCAACAGAATCAGCAGTAACAAGTAAAGCATCTTTACCGACACCACTGCCTAAACTCGTTTCCTGAAACCCTAAAGCAGCAGCAACTCGTATGGAAGAATTAGTAGACGACCACTTAGTAGCATTAAATACAATGCCATTCGACTCCAATAAATTAACTGGATCTGCCATTTTAAGAAACCGTAACAGTTAATGTGCTTGGATAGGTCAACATTCCCAAACGGTTCATACGAATATCACCTGTTAAGCCACCCGTACCATCCGTAACGGCGCCCGATAAAACTTCTGCACGAACAGCAGTTGAAGTTTGAGTAAATGTAACAGCGTCAGTTCCAATGGTTCCTGCCGTGCTACATGAAAAACCTTTACTTCCATTTGTAGACCCAGCAGTCACCCAAACAAACTTATCAACCACCAATTCATTGGTAGTGTCAGCATCAGTTGTTCTGGTCAACACCCAATTTGAAGAACCGTCGCCAACGGTTGTGACTTCATAAATACCATTTTGAAGTCCAGCAGTTTGATCTTTTATCAAAATTCGATCTCCAGCAGAAGGAGTTACACCATCTACACTGAAAGCCGCTTGTGTCGAACTATTAGTTAAAGTAGCCCCTACACCTGATGTCCCATTAGCGTAAGTCGCTGTCAAGTTTGCTGTAGATGCCGCTCCAACAGTTTCTTCTGGCAATGTCAAAGTAACTGATTTAACATAATCAACTCCAGTTACGGCATCCAACAAACTAATAATTTCATTTTTCCTAACAACCCTGCCCCAATCCCATGCATCTGAATCAAGATATCCCTGCAATGCAGCCTCTATAGCAGTAGTTACCGTTCCAGAAGCAGCAGTACTGGTTTTATAAACCTCACAAGTAACGCCCACTCCTACAAGTTCAGCATTATGAATTTCAATTGTCAAACCTGTTGCAGACTTTCCATCAACATCAGCAGAAATAGTAGAAATATTAGCGGCAGATACTGTTGCGTCTTCTACAGACCTCGTATAACCATTTACATTTTCTCCAGCGACAGACAATAAAACATATCCATTATGCGTTCCTCCACCTGTCACCATGTCCCTATCGGAAAATCGACGCGTATTGTAGGCTTTAGCACGAAAAACTGTTCCCACATAATTAGTCAACACATGACTTCGCAGTTGTTCTTCAGTCGCTATAACCGACGAATGTGACTTTAATATTGTTATAACACGATTAAAAAATTCTGTATCCGTTTCTGCATTTAATCCACCTGATGGTTTTACAGAAAGAGTTATTGTTTTAACATACGGCAACGTAGCCAAGGATTGCAGCGCCGCCCCATTAGAAGGAGTGTTGTAATCTACTCCAACTGTTTGAGCAGTGACCGCCACATTAGATAATGTTGTACTACCTGCCGCTATAGTCGCCACCTCATCTGTCAAAAACACATAAGCAGAACCGTCTGTTCCAAAATACCCAAATGGAGTTGACTTAGGAATATCGTGACCATAGTTATCTGTAAAAACAAGATCAATTTTTGCTGTGGCTTTTGCACCATTTGACCGCGTGACACCATGCAATTTCAAAAGTGTTTCCACTGCGGCACCGGGAAGCCTATTAGCAGCATTGGCTAAATTAGCAGTTTGAAAAGCAGTTGCCTCTAAAAGTGTAGTTTCTATTTGCCCTACACGCGGTGTCCATTCTGGAAGCAACGCTTTAGCGCGTGTAATACTGTCTTCTAAAATGTTTGCAACTGTTGCATCATATGGAGTTAAATCAACATACGATGACCAATCTGGAGAAACCATAATAATCCTTAACGTCCAAAGTTGACTTCGATAGTGTCTATTGCGCCTTGCGTTTTAATAACTCGAATATCCGTAATGCCTAATGTTGCACCATAAAAATGACCCATAGCATCTATCATTTCAAGCGGGTGAAAACGATCAAAAGTAGGATCCGTAACTCCAAAACTCGGAAAAAGTGGTCGTTCCCCAACATGCGTAGAAATAAATGCTTTAATTTGTTCTGCCTTATACTCATCTGAAGTATCAGAAACTTTAAAAAATTCACCCCTATTGTTAATCTTTAGGGGAAATGATAGTACATCCATATATTCCTACTTTAATATCTACAACTACAGGATTTTACCGCGTCGCTCGCCTCTGGACAGAAACAAAATCAGGACAATGGTTCATCACCCCACATCTCACCCCACGTTCCCGGACCGACGATCCCATCACGAGGGAGACGATTGATGCTTTGGAACTGAAGAACCTTCCACCAAGTTTTCCATCCAAACACACCATCTGGAATACCACAATCAATACCTAAAGCACCCAAACGTCGTTGCATGACCTTGACACGATCCGAACGCTCCTTCCGCCTTATAGGATTTGTTTGAATTTGAGCAGTCAATTCTGCAAAATATTTAGCCAAAGCCGCCCAATCCATTACAGGCTCTTTAGTTTCTTCTTTAATTCCCGCTTCCGTCATAGCAGGAGCATCAAACCAATCAACTGACTGTCTAGGTTGATGATGCCACCACTCTGAAGGAACAGTTGCATGCAACCCGTATGACTTAGCGATATTTTGAACTTCCCATTTCTTAATCCCGCTGCCACAAAGCCCGAAGTCGATCGCATAGCAGTACCCATCTTCTTGCTCCATATGCCAAGACCCTCGCCATATCCCTTTGCCGTCTAAACCTTTAGGTCCAAACCTTCTATCAGGATCAGCGGCTAAATTAAAACCAGCCTTACGAGCCTTATAGCCATCATAATAATATTTCTGTTTTGCGTACGTTCGACATCCACTTGTGACTCTCACACGCCCTTTTATGCGTGGATCTTCAAAAAATGCTTCCAGTCGCTTCACTAAACGTGGGTGTAGTAGTGAAAGGTCAACACCTTTTTTTGTTGGGATATTCATCGTTATGCCTCCAATGCAGCAACGCGTGTTTTCAAATCTTCTATATCAGCATCACGCTGATCAACAGCAGGCTGTTTAGCCAACATTTTTTCATCGAAGTCCGCTATGTAATCAACAGCAGACTGTGATTGAAATTTAATACCTTCTAATTGTGCTTCTATTTCTTGAATTGCTTTGATCGCAGGTGCTATAAGTTCGCCGTATCTTAACCCTTGACGGGTTTCTTCGTCTCTTGCTGGTCGAACAGGACCATCCATATACGTCGTTCCGTCTGGAGCGGCTACTTCTGTTTGTTTGAGTTCTTCTTCTGCTGGGGCGATAGTTTTTGTCCAAATAGCAGTTACTGATGCTTTGTCTCCTAAAGCAGTTTCAACTTCTTGTCCTATGAAACCGTAATGCTTTCTTGTGCCCGGTTCGCCTTTTGTTTCTTTCCATTTGTATGAAACAGGACGGAGACTTTTAATAAAATCTAAACCTAAATCTGAATCTTCTATATCTTTTTTAAGATTCACGTCAGATGTTTGGATAGAACTATTCGTGGCGTAAATATCGTCCCAACGATAACTCGACCAACCAAGATCAAAAGTGTCATCAATAGTCGGATGAAATGAACCGCCCCAATAACCATATTTTCCGAGTTGAATCCAGTAATAACTATCTCCATTCATGGAAGGAGCAGTTCCACCGCTAGTATCATTCCAATTCATAAAGAAAATTTCGGTGCCAGTACCAGAACCACCATTGTAACTAGGATAAACCACCCACGAACGGTAAAAATCACCGCTTGGAAGTCCATGCTTGTTGCCTGCACGAAATGAAATGTAAGTATTATTCCAGTTCGCTAAAGAACTTCTAGCAACACCACCGTATGTGCTAGTCGAATATCCGCCCCAAGCACCTGACTGATACATTGTCCACTGGCCAGTCTGATAATCGTACATCCCAAAATCGCCTCGTGTAGAGCCATGAAGTCCGCCGGTACCCCCACCACCCGCAAGCAGGGTCTTGTCTAACCTTAAACCAGCACGGTTAGAATCCGCATGACTTGTAGGTTCAACATGAACCGTTGTTCCAAACTCTTCCGTTGCGCCACCAAAACGGTAAACACCCTCACTAATCCAATCACCATCTTGATGACCTGCATTAAAAACCAACAACTCATCAGGACGCGCCTCCTGAAAACTCACCCACACCGCATCACCAACCGCAGGAGGAGGACCGACATAAGGAAACGGACCAGCATCCATATGACCCAACCGCGGAACATCCACATGAATTCCATAAGGATCCTGATCAGCAGTAATAACCTGAGTCACTGTTCCCTGATAGAAACCTGAATTGCCTATCTTCTTATTTGAATAGGCTTTTGTTCTACTTGGATACGGCATTACTTACACACCTTAATGTCTCACACTGTCTAATGTCTAACATTGCTATTTACGTTTGGATTCAAATCGTCTATCACTAACGCCCCTTCTGTGCTTGTATCGGCAGGAGGATTAGAAATGTTCACAGGAAGACCCTCTTGCTCAAAATCCCCATGAGGAACGCGCCCCGGCATAAGCACATACCAATCATCGTCATCAATTATCCCATCACCTATATATTTCACATAAGTTTCTGCTGTCCCATATTCTGCACGCTCACGATGGGTAAGCAGATCAGACACATACCCTTCTTCTTTTACGATATTTGTCAACTTTTCCCCATTTGCTTTTTGCCACTCGATTACCGCCGCCTTAGTTTTAGCATCAAAAATACCTGATTGTAAAATACCTAATTGAAGTTGCAAACGCTTAACATCCCCTTGAGGAAACTCTCTTGATCCAATTCCTTCTTTTAATGTTCGCGTCCCATAAGGAATAACACCACGCCCTGCTGTAACATCTGCCGCCGTATCTTTAGTTTCCTTCAAAGTCCTTCCTTGAATAGCAACAGGACTTGGATCACCTTCTGCCCAAGTGATGGAAGTAATCAAATGTTTTCTATCATCACTAAAAGGACCACAATTTTTAAAAGTAACCGTCATCCCCGGACGAAGTTTCATACCATTATCTCGTGGAACTTGTGCTGTAAATGTCGAACCCGCCCAATCGTCATCACTCTGTGTCAAACTAAGCGAAAATGGATACCAAGCATCCTGTGTATCAGCAAGCCTGTCAATAACAATCCCCGGTTGGTGTTCTATAAGAAAATCTTCACTAGAAAAATACAACACACCGTAAGATTCAAAAACTACAAATTGATTATCAGCAGCAAGTCTCTGTAAAACATCCCACGTTGATTCATCAATCTCATTATTCTGTTGACGAGTAATAGAAGTATTCTCCGCCGACTCTTGAATAAACATTTTTAATCCATATTTTTGAGCCTTTTGCTTTGCATACTCTGCCGCAGAAACAGCGTCATTCTTCTCAGGACCCGTTTCTCGTCTCATCTGTTGAATTGGTCTAGCACGACAAGCAATGTCAACCGTGTCAAACATGCCCGCAGTCATATTCATGTCACAACGAGCAATTTCATATTCATAGCCTTTATAAGTAACAGGACGACGAACTTGAAAATAGTTATTTCTCAACATCTTAAAATCAGGATCAAAAACGCTAAATGTCATTTCTGTTGTCATATCGAGTGTCATATCAACACCCATTTCTATGATCGACTCTGCTATTTCTTCCGATTTTGTGCTACCCACCTCATGTATAACAAGAGATTGAATAGCCATCCTTTCTAAAAAAGCAACCATTACTCGTCTTCTTCATAATCCATATTAAAAGAGTCATAATTATTAAACCCATCAGTACCAGCGGCGTTATTTCCCGGACTTATCCTCGCAGGAAGTGATGGAATCGTAGGTATCTGTGACATTTGTGTGTTCCATTCCGAGTCTTTTGAACCCACATTGGTATACGCACCAATATAAAAACTGCTACTATATCCTGCAATCTGCTGCAACCACTCTGGTTCGCCTTCCAAGCCCGCCATTGTTGCGGCTTCTTGTGCTTTCCTCGCCGCCTCATTAGCAGACCCGCCTTCCCTCTCCTCTGGATTCCCGTCACCAGTTGACGCTGTTGTATTCGGAGTAATGGCATCACTTGAAATTGCTTTAATGTTTGACACCGTTGCATTAACTTTATTAACTTCTTGAAGACTTATTGCAGCGGTCGCACGAGTTATTGCACCCGAAAGGTCACGCATTTTAGAAGTAATACTAAGTTGAACTATGCGAACATGGAATCCTAATTGTTCTCCCCCATGTGTAAATGTAAGATCCCTATCCTCAGAAGCAAGCGTCTCTAAAGCCTCAATCTGATTCGCAATAGACGCTGTACCCCCACTTGGTCGATCCGCCAAAACAGCATTCATTCTCACTTTTCGGTTTTTCGGGTTCGTGGCCTCCAATAATGGCACCCTCCCCGGACGTTGAACTTCTCGATACTCTAAAGCCGAACCCTCATAAGTTATATTTTTAGGGCCGAAAGGAAATTCAAACGACTTAGAACCGCCCACTCCACCCCTGTCAACCTGCTTGAGCACTACACGTCCAACTCCCTTAATCCGCTCGATAAGGTCTTCGGTATCGAAAACTGCTATTTGAAAACTAATTTTTGTAGCCATTTAGTTTGAACCCCCACCATATGGGTCCCAAAGCGCAAAGCCATCTAAACCTGCTGTTGTTATTGCTTTCATTGCCTTTGCTGTCCGCTCTACCTTTGTATCCCCCTGAGCGGGCCTGAAGTCCTTCAATACAGCACGTTCGGATGCGTGTTGATCACTCAAACCAAGCGCCTCACCCATCGATTGCTTTTGCTCCTCGGTTAATGAACTATCTAGCAATAGATCAAAAGCATATGCCAATTTCAAAGAGGCACTTTCTACTTCGCCTAATGCTACTGCGGTTTTCTTCGCTTGTTCACTATGCATCGCTTTAGTTAGACCCTCTAAAGCCTTTTCAGGATCGTTGGACATTAAAGCCTTTTTCATCAACTCGTGTGACTGGCCTTTGGTATATAAACCAGTACCAGTCATCATCTCAAACATTGATTGACCTTCAGCAGTTTTCAAAAATTCTGGTAAAAGATTATTAGGATTAGCCGCCGCCATACCCACGCGTGTCAACTTCTGAATTCGCGAATCTGAAATATTGTAACCTCGTCCCCGCATCATCTCGCCCCACCCCTGCATGGACAAACCGAACCAACCCAACAATTCAGCACCCTTGAGACCTAACGCCTGACCCTCTGCCATTGTTGTCACAAGAACATCCTGCGCAAGAGCGTCATCAAAACCACCCGCTTGCATCACATTGCCCAAAGCAGTATTAGCAGCCATCGTATTTTGCGCTGCCTGCAATCTTTGCTGTTGTGGTGTTCCAACAGCAAAAACACTATTTGCTATTCTGCTGGACAATATCCCCGTCAAACTAGTTCTATACTCTGGCGCTCCATAAGTCTTATACCTCTCATTCCGCCTATGATAAAACTCAACAAGATCGGCAGTCTTATGTAACGCAAGCCCATATCGTTCAGCCTGTGCTTCAATATCTAAAGCGGCTTCACCTGTGATGTCGGCAATGCTCGTCAAAGCAGATTCCAATCTGGTAAGCATTCCAGCACCTTCGAGACCTATACCCGACTTGTTTCTATACATTTGATCTCGATAACTTTTATACGAAACGCCTTGTTGTTCGGCATTAATCCTCAATTGATCAGTATCACGTAACAGTAATTCGTAAGATTCCAAAGCATCTCTTATTCCCTGACGGGTTGATAGATTGCCCATGTCTGTAACAAAGTTGCGTTTAGATTTATTAGCGAACTCTACGCCTAGCCTTTCATATTTTCTCTGGTTCTTCCAGCCGCTGACCCCACCCCAAATACCTCCGCCTATCAATGCCGCAAGACCCGCCGGCGTTGCCCCAAGCGCCATAGCCGCAGGCAGTCCAGCCAGAAGCCCAGCGCCCACGCCTGTTCCTGTCCCACGCGTTTTACTAGCCGCTATTAAGCCCATTATTGCAGCCGCTCCACCGGCCATCTTCATGCCGCTGATAGGCACCCCTTTTATCACACGCTCGCCCGCCATCATTAAGGGTGCTGCCATGCTCATCTGTTGCATCATTGACGTCACCTGATTGTCGCCACCGATCATTCCTGCCATGCCGCCAGCCATCATCGCATACATCGCCAAGTGGCCGCCACTAATGCCGTTCCAGCCACCATGACCTACTTTATAGTTCCCCTTCACGGGCACCAACTGACCAGCGCCCGTACCTGTTCCCGCCGCCTGAAAAACCCTCCCCGCTAATGGGCTACCCGGACCGTGTTTGGAAAATCGCAAACCAGTTGTTTCATTCATAGGGATCGCCATCATCCCGCCCCCGGAATAATATTTGGCACCAAAAGCAGTAGCAATAGGGGATCTGTTCATATGCGACTGGAACAGAGCGCCTTGTGGTCCATGCTTTCTTCCATAATAAAAACCACCCATAGCGGCACGCCCCCCACGAGTCATACCCGCCATGTAACCTGCCGTAACAATGGCACCCCCTAAGCCACCCATTCCACCAATCGTGCCGACAATGGATGTGAGTATCCCGAGAAGCGGCATTAACGCACTAACCATCGACTGAATGAAAGGAAGTGCTTTAGCAAAAGCATCCATAAATGATTCAGCGAAATCACCTAATTTTGGAAAAACTTCATCCTTTAAAAAATTAAAAAACTTTCGTATCGCTGGCAAATTATCAATAAAAGCAGTTATACCTCTTGTCACCATCTCTAGCCCGCCAGCGAGTGCTCCACCAAGTGCAGTACCAAATCCTTCTATACCCGGACCGTTCTGTGATATTGCCGTATTCCACGCACGAAAAGTATTCTTTACTTCACCCCATACTGGTCTACCAATATTCTTGGTCATCTCCCATGCTGAAGCGGCGGAATCTTCGTACTTGTGCATCCTGTCGCCCATGCTTCCAAACCATCTCGATCCTCCAGCAGTGAAATCTTTCCACCATGAACCTATGGCTCGAAACTTGTCAGGCAACTTCGGTAAATCATTATTGATTATTTGCGCCATCCAACTAAAAAAACTAGTGGCTTGATCCCCTATGCCCCCACCCATAGTGTCTCCAAAATTTCTCATTGATCCGTAAATCTTGGAGAGGGTGACAGCAAATTCTCTTTCAATAGTAAACATTGCATCACGAAGAGGACCAATAAACATCCAACCCATATCTGCAAGCGACGTATATAAACGAGTGACCATGCCCTTGAAAGAACCAAATAAAGTCTCATTCAATCTGCTTATCTGACCTTCAAAGGCTTTAGGTGTCAACTGGCCACTTATGATTGCTCCTATCAAAGTGTCGGCACTCATGCTCGCAGCCTGCTTTGAAACACCTTTAAAAATTGACCCTTGCCCACCAAGAGCCTCAGCAAACGCACGAGAACTGCCCGCAGAGGTGCTCTGACCTAAAGCCTGTGCTAACTGCGTATATGCCTTAGGATCGGCATTTGATAAATTCGCCAACTGGGGCATAAGCCCTTGTATCTGATGTGTTGTTAATCCGGCTTTCCGCAATGAGGCTATTACTTGAGTATTACCTTGAACACCCATCATCTGAACAGCCGGATTAGCCATACGCAGTGGAACACCAGCATTAACCATGCTCCCACCTGCGAAAGGCATCATCTGTAAAGTTGTAAACTCACGATTAGCCGCCGCCAATGTAGCCACCAACGCAGTCACACCAGCAGTTAACCCAGCGACACTGCCTCTTAAAAAATCTACAGTTTTGCCCCACGCATTAGCAATAAAACGACCAGTTGCTAAAGAGGCTTTCATTAGTAGTAAGCCAGCAGTAACAGCACCCAACTCAAGGGTAAAACCTTTCAAATTTAATTTGACAAGTCTCGCACCAAAATCAGAAACTCGTGCTCCAAGTCTTCCGAATGCTTTCGTAAGTTCATTAGTTAGCAAGTCATTTTGCATCCTCATAAGTTTGTTATTTCTCATTGCGGATGCTTCAAGAGCATTCAGGGCTGCGACATCTTTACCTATCGCTTTTGCGAAGCCTTTATCAATTAGACTCAGATGTACCCGTATGTTTCCATCTGTGCTTGCCATAAGACAACCCTTTTATCTACTGCATGCTATTACTATTCTTACCGCCTTCTTTTCGATATCGCATCACGTTCTTGCTTCTCACGCTCACGGTCATCAGCAACAACTTTAGCACAAGCCATCCTTAGCGCCCAATCCTCTTCGGTACAATTGAGAATTTCTATAGGGTCGGTTCCCCAAACTTCCCCTAAACGGGCAGCGGTTTGGATGAGCAGATTTTCCGACAAATCCTCAATTAGAGTATCGTAGGGTTTAGGGATTCTTCAACATCCTCCCCATATCCAGCGAAGTCAAGAATCTTGAGTGCTGTAGCCTCAAGATGTGGATCGATGCCAAAGAAATTACGAATACCATCTGGAATGGGACGAGTGTCCCCAGTCATATCCATAATCTCTTTAGATGCAAATGTGTATGGTTCACCATTATCAGCCGTAACTTCTTCTTCATTAATTAGGAAGCCACGACAAGTAGAACCAACGACATAACAAGCGAACTTGATTGTGTCGAAACCATCCTTGCTGTTTTCTCCTGAATTACGACGCCATGCCTTTAATTGGTTTTGTGAAATATTTGGAGAATACTTCACAATAACGCCTTCTCTTTCTGGAACTGGGATTTCAATTACGGGTCGTTCGACCTTTTTAGAAATCTCACTACGCAGTTGATCTAAGACAGACTGCTTATCTGTGACTCCTGCCAATGGATCCAAAAGAGGATCAATAAGCGCTTCTTCTCCTTCTTGACTTTCATTAGAAGTTTCTGAATCTGGAACGGAATAGGTTATCTTTTTATTTTCAGCCATAGTTGAATATTACACCCCCCTAGAAGGTGGATCAAGTTTTAAGTTATTAGTTAATTAAATTAAGTTTTATACAGTAGTTAGTGTACTTACCGCTATGAGGTTGGTGTGCTTGCTGCTACTTGACCAACAGAGAACGTAATACTGTATGATGCTGGCGCTCCAGAAGCCGCATCACCATCTGGTTCTGTTAGTCCAACAACCAGCGCATCGTTGTAAATTCTCATCGTGGAAGCGTCTTTAAGATCGCAATCCATTTCAAAGAAAGAAACATCGTAATAAGCAATACCGACCAATGGTCGCAAATCCTCAAGAAATTGTCTATCCCGCACTTTGTCATAATGACGAGTTACCGTAATGTCGCCCACTTCGGCCACAGAACATAGAACCTCAGGGAATCGTGAACCGCCATCATAAACTTTTTCTACAGCCGCAGTGACTTCGCCGCCACCGGCTTGTGCAAAGTAAGTATTACCATCTTGGGTGCCCGGCGTGGGTGCAATTTCATCTGAGGGTGTTATCTCTGCTACAATTTGTCGCTGTGATACTTTTGCCATTTGTTAAAACTCCTTAGAGGACTCCAGCGGTCATGTTTGACTTAGTAATATTTACTGTGATCTTATCACCAACCGCTGATACACGAACTGCAACATCTGCCGTTACTTGACCCGTAGCCAAATCTGCCGCTGCATTATTAGTGTTGTTTACGGTTACTGAATAGCCTGAATCAATCTTTTTGCCAGTAGCGTCGTATGCCTCATAAAGACCACCCGCTGTGCGTATTGGATCCAGAATTGCAATGATAGAGGCAGACACCTTGGCGAACAAAGTGCCACGTCCATCAATTGTTTGAAATACATGTCGCTCAAGTGCACTTTCGCACTTGTTAACAATATGATTCATTGTGTCCCTGTGAGTAATGAAACGCCAGTTGTTCTCATCAGAAGAAGCAGACCGTGCGCCATATACTCGAACCTTGCCATTGATAATTCTCAAAGCATTAATGCGAGCATTATCCAACTCGTCGCTAGTTGCCTTGTCCATACTTACTGTGCTAGGAGGACTCAATGCTGTCACAAACTGTGCCTCTGAAACCACACCAGCACCGACTCGCCATGGACCTTTAGCAGAGTTAGCAGCCTTAGACCTTTTCGCCGCAACATATGCAACACAGTCAGTAGACATCGTTAAACCTGCGGCTGCCGGATCGGGAATCTTCACCCATGGATAATAGAATCCTGCATAATGAGCATCTTGATCTGTATAAATTGCTGGTGAAGCACCACTTATTGCCGTCTTAGCACCTGCATCTGTAGCGCTTGATGTAAACGAACAAAGAGCAATACGATCATTTAATTTGGCGTGATCTATTAGCGCATGCCAATAACCTGCCGCTGTTGCTATGCCCGGAATGGCCACTGCACCCGGACCTAAATCCTTAGGTATTTTTGCAAGAGCCTCAACATAATTATCAGTTGAACTGGCATCTGTAACCAGCGTTCCATCTGCCCCACTTGTAAGAGCAGCCGCAGATCCTGCCACTGGCATATTCGTTGCTCCGCTTTCCTTAGCAACCGTAACAAGATGTGGCACACCAAGATTAACTGCTGAAACCAACTCATCAAGAGTTCCAAGGTCATTAGTTAAAAGAACAACTACGTCATCAAGCAAAACTTTTACCCGAACACCAGAAACATTACCTGCAACAATTTGAACATCTAAATTTGCTGACCAAGCACCAACATCAGCGGCAGTAAACGTGCAAACGGTAGAACCGCCTGAATCTGCTCTTGTTAATGAACCTGCTACAGCGTCGTCAGCCACTACACGTTGAATGTGTAAACGACTTCCACCTTCTTCAAAATAAGTTTGTGCATATGCATATAAATTTCCTGAAACGTACCCACCAAAATACTTTTTGTATTCTGTTAGATTCCTAACTAGAACAGGTTCTGAAGACTTGCCTCTTACAGTAGTGCCAGCAAAAAATGCTTGCGCTGAAACAACATCTCCCGATGTGACAGGTCCAGTTCGGACTGATGTATTTACTACGACTCCCGGCATTAGTACGCCTCCACTTGGCTACTAGACGACTTGCTTTAAAAATCTTACATGCCATACGACTTGTTTCGTTGCATGTTCACTCGAATATAGCAGATGAAAGTATGTTCTAGGCTGAAGGTATTATGTTTAATGAAGCAGAAGAATAAGCACCTGTTCCTTCAGCATTTTTAGCAGCCACTCTGAATTGATACGTTTTTCCGTTTGTCAAACTAGGCACAGTGTAAGCAGGATTTGTAGACCCCGTATCAGCAACAACCGTGGTCCAAGTCACCCCTTTATCAATAGAGTACTGAATCGTATAACTTGAAATTGCATATATCCCACCGCCATCCCAAGTAGGTGCACGCCACGTTAAAGCGGCTTTAGTGTCAGAAGGCGATCCTAAAAGCATTGTTGGCGCATTAGGAACTTTCTCTATCAAAGATTCACTTACTACAGGTGAAGTCAATGTTCCTTTATTAGTTCGAGAAACAATCTCATAAAGATTCAACTCGTACCCCAAGAAAGATGCCGCTAAAAACCTTTCACCTTTTAATGTTGTTAATTCAGAAAATTCTTCTGTAATGCTTCCTTCATTAATTTTGATTTCACTATTCACCCCGAGTGGTGTTGTCGTAGACGCCGCAGGTAAACGCAACGCAGGTCCATCTAATAATGCTTCACGAATAACCATAGTCATATGATCTCTCGCTGTTGTTACTGCTTCTGGACCCACAGCACGAACCCAAGCATATGTTCGCATCCCATAAGTCACGTCATATATCGGATCGCCAGCACTTGTGTAATCAAATCGATCAATATTTCTAGTTCCCTCCACGAGAGTTATAATTGTCGGCCAATGATCTAAAACCAATGGTTCATATGTTAAATATTTAACTGGATTAGGTAAAACAGTGTCATCTACTAAAAATGTATTCCGATAATCAATAATACGCGTTGGGATATCAGCAGCAAGATATTCACTTACATACTTCTTAGCCTGTGCCGCTCCTTCCATTTGTGCAACCATTATGGCCTCAACAAATCAGTTGCGGATCTTGAACGGAATATCATAGATTTTGCTTTTTTATACATATGTGTACCTTTAGGTCCATATATCAAATGTTCTAATATTCTATTACCTAATTCTTCTTGAAAGTCAACAGGCTCAAATACAATTTTACGGGCTGGCATAAATCTTGTACCCATTTGATGAAACTTTGCATATTCAAGATCCGTCCCAAACGATGCTTCTTTATGACCCACATGATTTGGACCCCCGCGAAGAGTAACTAAATCTCTATACAAATCGCCTGTCCGCACCATCGTGGGCAACGAGCCATAGTTTATTATTTTCCAAGCCTGATACTCTCTATCTAAAGCATTCCATGCTTTTCCAGAAGCAGAACCTAATGTTGAAAAATTGTCTGCATTCCACCGAGCAAGTTCACGTCTAGCCCAACGAAACTGAGCACTAAAACTACTACTTCGACGCCCCACACCCAACATGTAACGCTGAAGTTGTCTGACTCCAGTAATACGAATGGATATGAATCTTTTGAATATAGCCATTATCAGGCAATCCTGACGCGGCGCCACCGTTTAACAGAGTTCATTTCATCTTGGGTAAATCCAGTAATCATAGGAGCAACATTTCTAGTTGTTAAATCCTTCATACCCACAACATCGTCATGGAGGTTTTGAACCTCCCGAGACGCGGCTCTAAGCACAACAAGTTTTAAAGCCTTCGTATTGTCCTCTTCGGCATTTAATCCAGCCGTATAGTTGATAACTATTTTGTCATTATCAAGAACCTTGAACATGTCAACGCCATATCTTCGCACCACATAATCTTCCCCAACTGTTTGTGTTGTCGCAGAAGAATCCGTTTGCCCCTGAACCGTCAAAGACGCTACAGAAATAACCGGCGCTCTACGTGTATAAAGAACAAATGGAGGCTTTGTTACATCCTGTACAGCCGTACCTGTCCTATCTATGTTGTAATCATAGAAAAAACTATATTGCGATGCGCCGGTATAATTTGCTTCGGCTACGTGAGATTCCGAAAAAGAAGCAGCCGTAATAGGTCGCCCTATGTAATGTTCTAAATCTGCTTCCAAACCATCTAAAACAAATTGAGCCGCGTCTTCCTGTGTATTGGAAAACGTAATATCCATGTATTTTTTAAGTTCTGAAACGGTTACTAACGCCATAGTTGCTCCCTACGACCGTCTAGGAACGCCTTCCAGAAAGACGCTCTGCAATACGCCGAGCAGCACGAGAAGCACCACGGGCAACTCTGTCTACAACTCTTGGACGACGACGACGACGACGACCGCCTTCAGTATCATCAGATTCATCAGGAACAGGCATAATGACTTTCTCCTATAGTTATGACTACTAAAGAAGAAGTGTAGCGCATTGTGTTGGTGTTCTAGGTCTAGTAGTATTCATTTCAATGAACAGTTCAAGACCAGCACGCGATAGATTAATATTAGCATTCAGAAAAAAGGGCTACAGCCTTTCGCAACTAGCAGATGAATTCGATTTATCTAAGTCTCGCATATCGCAAATAGTCAATAAAAGGAACAGCAATGAACAAAGATAATGAATTTGACAACATTATTAACCGCATAGCACAAAATGACCTCCCGCTAGAAACTCCAAAATCTTATAACTTTTCAAGTGTCTTAGGAATGTTAATATCAATATCCGTAATTAGTTTCTTTAGCGGTTTTGTTATTATGAGTCTTAATTCAATCATTAACGAGGCTTGGACTAATCTAGAAATATTTAGACCCGGCATCGGATACATGCATAGCGTAAGACTGTTCTTTTTCGCTTGGCTGCTTTTGGCTGTCTTCAATGGAATTAGATCAATGCAAAAGAAATCGTAACCTTTTTCGCGTCCCACCACATTCGACACCTATGGTGTAATGTTCATAAATGGTTGGAAGATCTGAAGAACCCCTTATACAAGGAGTCGAGTTTTTAAAAGCCGAATTCGGACCTTGTATCATCTGTGGACACCCCACAGGAGACTGCACTGCTGAAGATCACACCATTGTTTTTGAAGAAGATATAGAAGAGGACACAATAGTGGTTGAAGAAGATATCATTGAAAGACGATGGATTACCCCTGAACATCTTGCGAAGGTACTAGTAGTACCAGCAGGGAAGAGAATCAGCAGGTCAGAGGCACAAAAATTAGGTCTGATTTAACCCTTTTAGTATTTACTTTTAGTGGCATACTATGAGTCCTTATTCAAAAACCTCACAGTATGCCAGAGGTGCATCATATGTCATTAACAGAAAAATTTTTAGACTCGTACAAATCGAAAACTCCACCATGGGGTTTCAACGGACTTGGATACATCGTATATAAACGAACGTATGCACGCATAATTGACGAAGCCACGGGTCAAACAGAAGAGTGGCTAGAGACTTGTAGGCGTGTCATAGATGGTGCTAATGAAATAGGTGCTGAACTGAGTGACGACGAAGCCGAACGCATGTTCGATTACATGTTTAACTTAAAAGGTATGCCCGGTGGACGCATGCTCTGGCAGTTGGGAACACCTAACAACTTTCGACTAGGCGGAGACAGTCTCTGTAATTGCTGGTTTGTTGATATTCAAAAACCAGAAGACTTCTCATGGATGTTTGAACGACTCATGCTTGGTGGAGGGGTTGGTTTTTCTGTCCTTAATCCAATTCGTCTTGGTGTGGTACGTCAAGGTGCTGTAGACAACCATGATGTTGCTGATGCTGACTATATTGTTCCCGACAAAAGAGAAGGTTGGGCGGAATGTCTTCTCCGTGCAGTAAAGACTTACTTGGGAGATGAGAATGACCCGACAGAATTCACTTATTCCACACAACTAATCAGACCAGCAGGCGAACCTATTCGGACATTCGGTGGAACTGCATCTGGACCGGGCATTTTAATAGAGGGCATTACTAAAATTTGTGCTGTTCTTAATGGGGCTATTGGTCGAAATCTTCGCGCAGTAGAAGTCTTAGATATTTGCAACATTATCGGTTCAGTCGTTGTTGCAGGAAATGTTCGCAGAAGCGCAGAAATCGCACTCGGCAGTCCTTTCGACATTGATTATCTGCATGCAAAAAGATGGGATCTAGGAAATGTTCCTTACCATCGTGCCATGTCAAATAACAGTATTGTAACTTCCGACATAGAGGGTATTCCAGACGTATTTTGGGAAGGATACAAAGGAAATGGTGAACCTTATGGATTGTTTAATCTAGACGCTTCCAGAAAATATGCTCGTCGTTTTGAAGTTCGTGAAGATAAATCAATCGAAGGAACAAATCCTTGTGCAGAAATTGGACTTGCCAACAGAGAATCATGCAACCTTGCAGAAATAATGTTGCCAAACATTGAAAGCCAAGAAGAACTGATTGACATTTCAAAACTTCTTTACAAGATTCAAAAGGCTGTTGCCGCCCTTCCATACCTAGATCGTGAATCAGATGAAATCACCAACAAGAATATGCGTCTTGGACTTGGAATTACTGGCGTAACACAAGCACTAGACAAACTCGACTGGCTCTCTCCTGCCTACGAAGCACTTTATGATTTCGACACTTTCTGGTCTTCATATAAAGAATGGCCAACTTCTGTACGTTTAACAACAATTAAACCAAGTGGAACATTAAGCCTTCTTGGTGGAGTAACACCCGGCGTGCATCCCGGATACAGCAAACACCACATCCGTAGAGTACGTATGGCTTCCACTGATCCATTATTGGATTATTGCGAACAACGTGGATATCACGTTGAATGGGTTAATAACGACGACAGAACAAAGGTTGTCGAGTTTCCTTGCGAATTCCCTGAAGGAACTGTTCTTGCAGATGACATGACGGCGGTTGACCAACTAAATCTTCAATGTCGCCTACAAGAAGAATGGGCAGATAACGCTGTTTCTGTAACTGTTTACATCAAACCCGGAGAACTTGAAAGCGTTCAAGAATTCCTAAAAGAAAACTGGGTGACAATGAAATCTGTTTCTTTCCTTCTTCATAGTGAACACGGTTTTGAACAAGCACCTTTAGAAGAAATAACTTCAGACAGATACCAAGAAATGCTTTCACAGGTTAACAACAAAGAAATTCTTATTAGTGCCGGAATGAGCGAACTCTTAGATGACGATTGTGCCACAGGAGCCTGCCCCATCCGATAACATGGTTCCATGACACCTGAGCAAACAGCCCTCTCCTTAGATCACGTTCTTTTACAACTTGAAGTAGCAATAGAACAAGGAGCATGGACAGAGTGCAGCGGGATATGCGGACACTGCTATGACGTAGGTACTGTTTATCTTGCCGATCCAGACCTTATGGAAGTATTCAATGGTCCTACGGATCCTATGCTTATATGCAAAGAATGTATTGTACATAGAAGTCTATGGACTACCTATCTAGATACCTACCCTTAAAAAGTTGCAAAACACTTATATCTATATACACTGAGATATATGACTATAAAACTTAAAAGAGTAGAAGTTTATCGCAATCTCCATAAAAACTGCTTCAGCGTTCGTTCCTTAGAAGGTGATAACAAAGGTCTCGTTATTGCTCATGTGCAATCCATTTCTTTAGAAAATGTAAAATTTGTTGTACAGCCAGCAGGACGCAAACGAGTTTTAAAAGACAAACGCAAAAATGTTCATGCATTCCTTCGTGGCACAATAACTTGCAATGGAACTTTAGAAACGAACCTGTCAGTTGAATATGACCCATATCTAAATGAAGGATTTATTGCTAATAATAAAATTATTAAAAAAGCCAGTCTCGCCCGTCTGTCGTTTGACAACGGACATTCTAAAATTCTGGCATCATCCATATAATAAGTAAAACCCCCTCAGATCACTCCGAGGGGGTTTTTACTAGGTGGTCAGTCTTTCGACTTACTCAATCCTTATGGTTTAGGAAGGAGCGGCGTCGAAGGAGACTTTCACAAATGACTCTGGGCGCTTAACCGCAAGGGCTAGACGCTGTTCGGCAAGAACGACAATTGCGTTCCTAACGAAGAAGTCACTGTGCTGTTCGCTTACACGAATTGTGGCTTCTTCACGATCGTATAGTTGAGCACCTTGACCGAATGAACCAATAAGAGCAGTGCCCTCAGTGATTGCCGGGGTGTCTACGACCGGAATGCGCCACATGCGGGCTTCTGCACCCTGCACGATGGAGACTGCCATCAAGTATTGGCCATTTGAATCCTTGACCAATTCGATGTCTTCCCAATCATTTGGATGAAGAATAACTCCCGTAGGCTCGTAGTAGGCGAGGAACGACAGAGTTGCCGCACGCCTAACTGCATCAGCCTTGGTGTCTGCAACTGGTGTAGTTGCACCTGCTGACCATGAGTAAGTCTGAATACCAGAGGTGTTCAGAATACCTGTTAGGTCTTCGCTGGTGCCTGCGCCAGAAAGGATCTGATAGTCCTCATGTAGACGAAGGCCGTAAAGAAGTTCATTGTCGATGATTGAACGCAATTGCGGTTCATCAGCAAGAACATTACGGTGGGCTGCTTCCCAGTGTGCGATTGTACGCACTGGAGCCTGCACGCCCGTGAACGCCATCGTGGTCTGTGGCTTGGAGCCAAAGGCCGAAGATGCGCGTTCTGGAACAACGCTTGCGTTGTTTGTGAATCCCGACATGCGGAAATACTCGATTACAGCAGCATTGGTGCGCCGAGTTGGGAAAAGATCCCGGACTCGTGTCCTACGCTGTTGCTGAGTAACAATTGGGTCACGCTGAATGGTGCCAAATGAGGCGGGTGTACCGCTTGGAAGAGAAGAATAAACATCCTTCACGTTGTAATCACTTTCGTAAAGGTTCTTTACTCCGTAAGGGCTGTCCATTGTTCCTGACCCACGACTCATCATCGCTTTAAATTCGTCTGACTCGACGAATGCTTGGCCTAGGCTCTTCACACCAGTTGGAACAACGACCTGAGCCAATGTTCCTGCCTGATCTGCATCAGCAGCCGCAGCGAGTGATTCGACAGGAGCCTCTGCGCCCCAGTCAGATACCCTCTGCATGTCTTCCATGGAATCAATCAAAGATTTAATCTCTTTAATATCTTTCATGTTGTCATCAAAAGCAGATTTACGATCCGTATCAATGATGATGTTTCCATCTTCCGTACGGAAAGAGTCTGCAATTTCGTTGTTGGCTGTCATCTTCTCACGCAAAGCGCCTTGAAGTTCTGAAAGCCGACTCTCGTCAAATGCCATAGTCGTACTCCTGTTCGACATAGTTGAATGGTTTGATGTCAGTCGGCTAGGTAAGCACCATTACCGATTTGAACAGAATTAATCTTAGATTACGAAAATGCATTTTCAGCGCAACTGCTATAAGTAGTAGTGTTATTAATCTTCTGTTTTACCAGACACCAATCCACCACCGGGCAGGGTTTCGATACCTCTTACGCCACGATTGATTAAAGGTTCCCAATTATTACGAGTACGCGGAAGGTCAATGACCCGTTTCCTGCGTTTCATTGTGGGTGTCTCTATAACTATTCTCCGCACATTAGGAGAATTTCTAGCAGCAATATACTGTTCATGGTCATCACAAGGCATCCATTTTCCAACACCCATTTGATGGGCACCCGAACAACCTATCTCTGAAGCCACGGCTTCTGCTTCGTCTCTCGTACTAAAAGTATTCTTTTTATCAGAAGAATGCGGTGCTTTTTCTGCACACTCTTCACAGCAAGCCGATTTCTTGCCTTCTTCCTCTCGCCATGCCCTATAAGCACGACTACCTTCTTCAATTAAAATTTCTAAACCTTCTTGAGATTCACATAAACCCCAACCACCTTCTTTTTTATGCGCCCCAGTGCACCCCAACATTTTAGCAACCTGTAATGCTTGTTTTCTTGTGGGTAAAACTTGATTTTTAACAGGATCTTCTTTAGCCATTTTTAAACACTAACATCTAGTCACCGAAGTTGGGCATACCCTCGCCAGCGGCATACCTATCGTCATGGTCATCCAACTCAAACCGTAGCATTGCTATTAGATCCAGCGCCTCCCTGTTTGGAGTCTCCCATGAATTTATAGCCCCCTCCAAGTCATCTAACCTTTGACGAAACATCGCAGTAATACGCGGTGGTTCAGGAGGTGGTTTTCCATCCACCCACCATGGAGGAGGCCCCTCATCGCCCAAGTCCCATGGGTCATCAGGATTATCTGGATCACCGAACAACTCTTGTTCCAATGCTCCTAACTGCCCCATCAATGCAGCAGCATTATTAGCAGCACTCCTCCTCATAGAGCGTCTCCAAGATTCTCTAAAGTTTGCCAATTCTTCCCCTTGCAATGGCCCAGTGGAAAAGAATTCTCCCCCCCCAAGTTCGCCGCTTTGCTCCTCTCTTAAGAATTCTTCGGCTTCATCTCCTAAAAGGAAGATCCCACGACTTTCGAGTTCAGCCTCCAATGCACGTATTCTTTGTCGATCACTTCGTTTTGGAGTTGACCCTTCCTTCTGCCATTTTTCTATCTTTCGATAAAGACCATCTCTTTCTGTCGCAAGGTCCTCATCGTTCATATTCTTATATCTTCTCGCTTCCTGATCGAACCATCTTTTATCTAATTCAGGGTTATCAGAGTCGGGATCATCCTGAATAAACCAATCAGCCTCGTTTAAAAATCTTGCTACGTTGCGGAGTCTTTCCTTCTCTTCTTCTGTTGTGGGTATTTCACTTAGTTCATCTGATAATCGGCCTAGAACAGCATCCATTTCGTTTGGAGTGAGATCACTGTCATAATCTGCTGGGAAAGATTCATCGATTTCCTCTTCCTCAGCCCAAAGTCGCTCTACTAGCAACTCATCCTCTAATGTCATTCCATCAAACCGCTTGCCATTTAATATGTTGTAACCCCATTTATCATTCAGAGGATACTTGGCATCTGGATTTTTCCTGTCCCACTTATCCGAACCCAGTATTTCATTTAGTTCGCGGTGTATTTCTTTCAATCTTTCAACTTTTTCTTCATTCGTAGCACCCCTTATCGAGAAAGGTTTTATTGGAACGTAGTCTGGGCTGTTCCTTCTATCTCTATCTGCCTGCCTTGCCTGAACGAAACGATCTAAGAAGTCCACAGCGATCTCGCTCAGTTGCTCAAGTGTGCCCTCGCTAAGATTTTTAATTGCTGAAGGAATTTCATAATCAGTATTGTAGAAACTTCTATCTGTAGCGACTAAAGGATTATTGCCCATCATCGAATTGGCTTGGGGGACCAATTGGTATAATTTAGAATCTGAAAAGTGTGCACTCAACGGTGGAGTTCGTTCTTCTTCTGATCGAATTGCTCTCTCGTTTTCACGACGTGCCAATTCTAATTTCATATAGCCTGCCAAATTTACGAGGTTTCGCAAATTCGCACTATTCGCTTGATTTTGTTCCCGATCTTCTTCAGCGACAAAACCACTCTCATCAACGTCTAGAGGAACGTACTCTTGTACGACCCTAGGATCGAGGCTGTCTGAAATTTCGCCTTTCTCCAGCATCTGATCAAGTTCAGCACCTCTCCGTTCAAAAAATTTCTTGTCAGCCCTTCCCTTTTCAGTTTTAGGCATCTTTTTCAAAGCCTCATAATCAGGGTCATCTGACTCAATACCAGTATCCTCCGGCAATTGTAACCCTTCCCCAAAATAATCAGGAAGCATTTCAAAACGCTCACGATCTTTTACCCTGTACCCCGGTTTTTCTTGCCACTGTAAAGCGTTATATAAAATTGAAGCAGTACGACCATTCCCATCTTCAAATGGATGAATTTTAAGAAACTCTTCCACAAACTCATCAAAAGTTACATTTCCATCCCGATGAGCCTCCAATAAAACTTCCATTGCCCGTGGAATAGAATCTGCCGACACTGCTGTGGTTCCATTTGCAAACGTAACAGGAGTTGTCCGATATTCCTTGTTTCCTGATTCGTCAACGAACCCATGAATTTTTTTAATATCCTCTTCTGTGAACTTCCCATTCTCTCTTCTAATAACTTTCTCTGCGTGCTTCCATCCCTTGAGAAATCCTTTTTCGTCGCTTCTCGGAGCACCCTGTCGAGCAACCTCTCTTCGCGCCCACTCTGGACGTTTAGACATTGCTTGTTCAGGTCTAATGCCACCTCCTTTAAACAGTCCCTGTTCCCTGTTCATAGGAACAGTTTTCTTTGCGGCAAGTTCTCGCAACTGATGCTCTAATTCCCTCATTTTTTCTCTGTCACCACGTCTTTTAGCAACATAATGCAAGTTTTTAAGCATGTCCATTTTCTGACGATCACTAGGTGGTCGCCTACCAGAATCATCATCCGGTGCGGACTCAATGGGTGTCTCGCCTCGGCGCACCTCGTCAGGAGAATCTGGAATTCTGTGTACTCCATCAGAATCCACCACGACCTTACTAGGATTATCAAGGTACCTATAACCTGAGCCATCAGGCTCGTAGCCTTGCTTAATATTCAAAAGTCGCTGCAAGGCGTTCCTTCTAGCGTAGAAGATAAATGCTTCATCATCTCCAAATGTAATCATTTCTGAATTAGGGAAAGGAGACTCAAAAACTTCTTCTAATCCAGAACCTGAACGAAGTTCCTCTTCAAAAAGATCCATTTCCTCTAAACGACGCTCTATCCACTCTTCAGATTTTCTTGCAGCAACGCGCAATGTACTGCTTTGAGCCGCCTCTACTTTCAATTGAAAATTAGCCTTTCTTGAAGCCTGAAGCGCCCACAATCTTTCTAACGAACCTTCAGGTGCATCTTCTCTCGCTGGCGCCAACAAAATAGGCAGGAAGCCATAATCTCCGATGCCGTCATAACCATTGTCAACCAAGTATTCAGGATCTACTATTTTAACAATCTCTGCATCCAACTCTGCATCGCTCATCCCCCACGCTTTCTCTAACTCTTCAATATAAAGTGGACTATCTTCTCCGGGATATTCTTCTTTGGCACTTTCGAGCAAGCCCTGCTTTCTGTCTAATATCCGAGCAGTGGTTTCAAGATCGGGGTGAATCCCCATCTCTTCATCTATTTGCTTCTGCGTCACAAAGTCTTCAATAGCGCCCACTATCCCCTCTGCTTCAGCGTCATAATATTTATCCCACTCCTCGTCACTCCAATCTCTCATCTCTTCCGCTAAACGCTCCCATAAGTCTTGATCTTTGTCAGGTGTTAGTGGAACAGGATCGTAACGAAGACTTTCATCTGCAAGTGGATCAGGAAAATCATCAATAGTGCCCCCATCTCTTTCTAAATTTCTATAAACCGCATATAAAAGATCTTCAAGTAGTTCATTGTTGAGGCGGTGCAATGACTGTCTCAAAGCGGCATTTCTATCAAACTCCGTTATCTCCACACCTTCATCTTCTAACGTATTGAATTTTATTGCACTAAGAATTTCATCTCTAAGTCGAGCAGACTCCTCTTTCGACAGGTTACTAATAGTGTCAACATCTAACCCCGGAGGCCAACCTCCTCCGTAATCATCATCGTGAGCCGGAACGCCTGTCAGCATGCCAAATGTTTTACGTTTAAATTCCACGTCTTTAGGATTGAGTTCCCACTCTTCGTTTTCACGCAAACCACGCGCTCTCCTCCACGCGCTCTCCAATTCCTCCCACGGCACACCTTCTCCTTCTTCATTAACGACTATTTTTTCGTAACCATCTGGATCGTCATCAAGTCTTTCATCCATTCCTGAAAGCATTTGATCTGTTTCTCTAATGCCGTCTCTTCGTAACTTTTCCATAGCGGCCAATCGACGAAATAAACGTAAAATTTCTTGGTTGTTTTCATCGACACGAAAACTAATATTCCCTTTAGCAATAAGATCCAAATGCTCATCAGGCATTTCCTTCACCACTTCTGTCAGATCCTCTTCAAAAGCAGACTTCTCCGATTCGCTCATCCCTCCCCATCCATCACGATCAATAGGTTCAGGTGTGTCAAAGTCATCAATGTCCGATTCAATAGCCTGATCAGTAACCCCAATAGTTTCTTCTGGAGCCTCATATTCTTCTTTGCCTTTAAGTTCTCTTAAACCTTTTTCCCGTGTGGCAATCTCAATTTCTTCAAAAACTCGACGTTCCTCTGACATGGAACCAGTTTCTTCTTCCCTTCTAATTTGCCTGAAACGTGTGCGTTCCGGCACAGCAAGTTCCCATGCCTGATTAAGGGTTTTTGACAAATCTTCAAGTTCCTCTCCACTGCTATCAGCGTAAGCGCCTGTCTTCCACCTCCTAATCAACTCATCTTTTATGTTCGACAACCGATCACCATGTACTTCTCGCATCTTTCTTTCTGTAGGTTCAGACTCTTCGATGAATCCCAGTTCATCTCTAATGCTCGGAAGATCCATATCTTCTACGTCAGTTCCGCCTATCGTCACTCCCGCTTCTTCTCGCTCTTTTGCTCGTTCAGCCCGTTCCTTTTCCCTTCCACGTTTTTCTAATAATTTTCTAGCAGCCGTCTTAACTACCGCTTTTTCATCCCCCTGCAGAATTTCTCTTAATTCGTTATCTTCAAGATCCTTCAAACGAGCGTCTAATTCCTTACGTTCTTTCTGCTCTTTTTCCCTCCTAGCCCTTCTACTTTCAACTATTCTTGCTGCTTCGGTTACAACTAACTCACGATTTTCTTTCCTCTTTTTTGACCTGTTTATCCATTTCTCAAGTTCATCAGGATCGTCTAATATCGCTTCATCCAATTGGTCCAAGTCGTAGGCTAGTTTTTCTTCATCTTTTAATTTCTGACTCCTCTTGTCTACTTCTTCATCAGGTGCTTCTGGATCAAACTCCTCATCCTCTCTTCTCGTGGGAGTAAAATCAGCACTTTCAGATTCGTCATCTACTTCTTTCTTGTCCTTTTTTGGAGCCTCAGGCTCTTCATCGAATATTTCCCGATCTTTTTCATCTGAGTCGTCGTCTAAGTCATCAAGGTCGGGTTCATCCGAATCATCATCTCGTCTTTTATCGGAATCATCATCTCGTCTTTTTTTTGAGGGAGACTTCTTTTTCTCTCCTTTTAATATCGATTCAATTAACTCCTTCTTAGTCTTCTCCCCTTTTCCATCGGATCTAGAAGTCGCAATATTCCTAGCCTTCGCATAGTCCTTCAACGCTGGTTTATTCAGTTCCTGCAACTGCTCTAGAGTGAATTCTTCATCTACCGTCTCAGGAGTTTCAACCTGTTTAGGAACGTCTGGATCAGGCACATCTTCAGGAACATCCGGTTCAGGCACATCTTCGGGAACATCTGGTTCAGGCACATCTTCGGGAACATCCGGTTCAGGTACATCCTCGGGAACATCTGGTTCAGGCACATATTCTTCAGGAATAGCATCACGCCATTCCATATTTTCATCAGAGAAGAAACGCCAACCTCTACCCATAAGAATGCCACGCCTATCAGCATTCATTTCACCCGGCTCATGCCGCGCTTGCCCATAACGATCCGGGCCAAAATAATCAGGACTTGGTTTTAACCTGTAAAAAAAAGTCCGCTGGTCTGGAGCAGTCTTTTCCACAAGAATATCTCCGTCTTCATGCACGCCAACGACTCGATACTTTACACCTTCTTTTTCTAAATTATCCCACTCTGGAACTATTGCTCTCGGCGCTTTAGCCGCTTCCCTCTTTTTCTTTCTTGCCTCAAAAGAAAGTCTCTCTGGCTCATCAGGGGCATCCGGTTCAGGTGCATCTTCAGGGACATCCGGTTCAGGTACGTCCTCGGGGACATCCGGTTCAGGTACATCCTCGGGGACATCCGGTTCAGGTGCATCTTCAGGAATGTCTGGCTCGGGTACATCCTCAGGGACATCAACTCCTAAAGCGATTTCTAAACTTCGTATCAAGGGCAACTGCCATTCATCTGCCTCATCCTGCAAAGCCGCATATTGATCTTCCGTCAAATTGGGAGCAATTTCTTGGATGTTCTCGTTTCGCTCAATCAAAGCCTCCAACGTCTCCTCTACAAGATAGTCAACACTTTTTCGATCCCAATTATCATCCGGTAAACCAGCCACCCTGTCATGCTCTAGAAGCACCTTTTTTATTGCATTTTGCGCCTTTTTATCTTCATCTTTTCGGACAGTATGAACTATTTGAAGTAATTTTAGTCGCTCCTTTTCAGCGCCTGTCAGCCTCAAGCCGTACTCTAATGATCCGGGTTTTCCTTTTAACCTCCTTCTTCGTTCCAACTCATCAATTTCTTTTTCAATATCTTCCGTATTCATAACACTAGGATCCGACCCTCCCCATCCATCCTCGAATACTGGAAGAATCTCTTCTTCTTCAGGAGCCTCGTCTGGTTTTAATTCTCGATCCTCCCGCAAATCCCTCATGCGCCTATTTAACTTCTCAATATCATCTTCTAACTCTTCCTCGTCCTCAGGAATCTCTGGCTCTCCAGCAAAGTCCCTCTCGTAGTCCTCTACATAGAATGAAGGCTCTTCAATTTCATCAAGTTCGCGGTCTTCAAACTCAAACTCCAATGCTTGCCGCAACTCAATATCTTCGTCTTCACCCTCTTTAAGCATTTCTTTCGCTAAACGATATGTAAGTTCATCATCCGACATTTCATCGAAATCGTACATAAGCCAACCCGCATCAGGCATTTCTAAATCTTCAGGAAGAACTCGATCCGGCGTCTCGGGTGCTTCCGGCACCTCGTCTGCTTCTGGGATTTCAGGCGCTTCCGCCTCTTCACGCTGTGCTCGCCTAGCCTCAACAATCGCATCGGCCAATTTTTCTTTAAAGCCAACTTTCTTTAAGTTTGCACGGCCACTAATTTCATAATTTTGAGCCTCCCTATACCGCTCTGCCGCAGTCAACCCCAGTAAATACTCCCTGAATTCATCATCAGACATATCTTCTGGATCCACAGGAGCAGAAGGAGGCTCTGGTTCTGGCTCTGGTTCTGGCTCAGGCTCTGGTTCAGGCTCTGGTTCTGGAGCAGACCTGCCCTCATTAATCTTGTCAATAAGTTTTGCTTTGCTCCAACTTTCCTTAGGGTCTCCACCTTCATCCTTGTAAATTTCTCTTAATCTTGCCTTGGACAACTCCCTTAGTTCGTCAGAGTCCATATCAGCCGGATTTTTCTCCGGTTTTCTAGCCCTAACAATCGATTCTATTAACTCTTCTTTATTCTTCTTGCTCGGACTGTACCCATAATCTCTAAGAATATCTTTTAGTTCAGCACTGTTTAAGCCCTCTAAGTGTTCACGCAATTCGTCATCAGCCAAAGAATCACGATCATCGTTAAACCTCTTACTTAACTCTTCTTGTCTTGCCTTCTTTGCCTCTGCATCTTCAGAAGCCTTTACAGCATCTCTTTCCTTTTGTCTCGCATCACGATCCCTCTTCTCAGCCTTTAAATTCTTCAAACGGTCAGCGACCGCTCTAGGTATCTTCCTTTCTAAACGCTTCTCCTTCTCCACCCATCGATCTAATTTCTCTAATTCCTCTTCAAGATCCCCATCTTCCATATAAGGAATAGGCTCATAATCTTCTGGTCTTGCTGGATCCCGCGTAAAACCATAGTCTGCAAGTTCCTGATCCGACATTGCGTCACGCGCACGCCTGCCTTCCACAGCATCCCAATCCTCATCTCCTGCTGAAAGTGTAAAACCCGGAGGTTCAACAAATTCTCTTTCAGTATCTGTTTCATGTTTCAACATCTTGTCGATAAATGCTTCCCGATACTCTGCATCTTCCCGCATTTTTCGATTATGTTCTTTTCTGTCCACCCTTTGAGGAAGAATCTTGTCGTCGAACTCTTCTTCCTCTGCCCAATCCTCTTCCGTATTCTCAACACCAGCACGAGCACGTTTAAACCGCCTCAACGCTTCAGCATTAATTGCCCTTTTACTTAACGAATTTAACGCCCTTCTTACTCTGCTATTCCTCTCAGAATCCTTCATTCCTTGTCTGGTGCCAGTAAAGCCTTCAAAGAAAGCCTCAAAAAAACCTTGGTATACCGCTGGTCGCTCACCTGCGCGGTCCTCTTCATCCTCCAACATTTGTTGGCGCTGATCATCCATTATGGCATTATGAAGTGCCCTTATTTTGCCCCACTCTCTTACCCGTCGCTCGGGTGCTTCTTCTTCCGATAAGGCCAAATCTCTATCCGCTTGCTGTCTCAGCCGCTCGGCTCGCCGTGCACGCATTCTCGCCCTTAAATTTTGAACCTGCTCCTGAGCATAATCAGGAATATCCCTAATAGAACGCCTGCCCGCTATCCCTTGATTTATTGGCGACCTCGGATCATCGCCCGGCTTATAGTCACTTGGATTCCCCTCAGAATCAACCAACGAAGCGTATCCAGTCCTAGTTTCTCCATAAGGCAACTCCCGACCATTGTTGCCCAACATGCGGGTTCCTTTAGGTCTCTCCCAAATCGTGCCCTCTTGAATTATTCCATCAATGTCCTGATCACGCGCATTTGGTTTATACGGAGCCGGTCTAGGAACACGACCCATTCCACGACGGCGACCACGACCACCAAGATTAGGAGTTACTCGTCGTCCCAACCTTTTAAGAGGATTAAACGCTTTATGCTCATTGACAAGAAAAGAACGTGCTTTAAAATCAATATCATTAGAACGAATCTCAGAATAGTATGACATAACTACTTGTACTCCAAGCCGGGAGCATCCGTAGACGCCCACCCAACAGCACTAGGTAGCAGGGCTTTTAAATCCTCTAATCCACGATCCGTAGACAAATGATATCTAGCCATAGTTAATGCTTCTTCTTTATCCTCTAAAGCCAAGTCGTCTAAATCGTGCACAACATACTGAGCAACGACTTCAACCATTCCTAGACGTGCGGGGTTATTGCGCTCTTTAATAAAAGTTCGCATTTTTGTAACCGCATCATCACTAAGGTTAGGCATTTATATATCCCCTGTATTCCTCCAAAATTTTAGCATCCTCCGCATTACTGTCATTCCCAAGAGTTGCAGTAGTCATAAGAACTGTGGATGTAGAAAGAAG
>MDTE01085630.1_pt1 | contig 42584 bp, 44 predicted proteins | sample 811231 | NCBI WGS metagenome assembly MDTE01 (sample SAMN05326651, study PRJNA326480) | marine metagenome | isolation source: seawater | place: Indian Ocean: Red Sea | collected 2010
CATTTTTACTCCTTTAATTTAAATGTCAATTATTACAAATTTTTTTTCTAATAACCAGACTTAATTATTGATTGTATATCTGATTCAACCATGTCTTTAACTAGATTTTTAAATGAAATTTTAGGTTTCCATTTTAAAATTCTCCTAGCTTTAGAATAATTTCCTAATAAAGTGTTAACTTCAGCTGGTCTAAAAAGATTTTTATCAATAACTATATGTTTTCTATAATCTAATCCAGCAACCGCAAATGCAAGTTTTGCAAATTCTCTTACAGAGTGCTGTTTGCCTGTTGCAACAACAAAATCATCTGGTTTCTTTTTTTGTAACATCATCCACATTGCTTCAACATAATCTCTTGCATGCCCCCAATCTCTTTTTGCATCTAAATTTCCTAAAGTTAATTTTTTTTCCATTCCAAGTTTTATTTTTGCGACTCCATGTGAAATTTTTCTTGTTACAAACTCAAAGCCTCTTCTTGGAGACTCATGATTAAATAATATTCCAGTACAGCAAAAAAGATTATAGGCTTCTCTGTAATTTCTAGTTAAATCATGACCTGTAACTTTTGATATTCCATAAGCAGATCTTGGGTAAAATGGAGTATTTTCAGTTTGAGGTATTTCTTGGACTTTTCCAAACATTTCAGATGAACCAGCAAAATATAATTTAGTTTTTGGTGAAAAATCTTTTACAGCAGATAACAAATAATGCGTTCCATTAATATTTATATTCAAAGTTGAAAACTCGTCTCTAAATGAGTAATCCACGTAACTTTGCGCTGCTAGATGATAAATTTCTGTTGGTTTTATTTTTTGAATTATTTTAACAATACTTGCATAACTTTCGAGTGAAGCTGCATGTATATTAATTTTCTTAATTATATCTTTGATTCTCCAAAGTCTGTGGCTTCTATCTTCTAATGCAACACGTCTTACAATACCATGGACTTTATATTTTTTTTTAATTAAAAATTCAGCTAAGTATGAGCCGTCTTGACCTGTAATACCGGTGATAAGTGCTACTTTTCTCATTTATATATTTTATTTTTTAATAATGGGACTATAGTATGAAGTATAAAGTATTCAAATTAAATGTTAAATTTAACCCTTAATATTATATTTTTCTTTATTTCAATACTAATATCTTTCCAAGCTTTTGCTGCAGAATTTAAAGGAAAATTTATCCAAGGTCACTTCATTGTAGGTAAAACTGAACCAAATTCAAAAATTTGGGTTGATAATAAGAGTTTAAAAGTTACAACTGATGGTTATTTTGTATTTGGTATTGGAAGGGATCGAAAATACGATATCGTTATAACTAAAGTCTTTGAAAATACTAAACAAAAAATTGTTAAGAAAGTTCAAAAAAGAAAATATAAAATTCAAAGAATTGATGGTCTTCCTGAAAAAAAAGTAACGCCTCCAAAAGAAGTTTACGAGAGAATAAAAAAAGAAAATAAAATCATATCAGACGCTAGAGAGATAAATAGTAATTTAACGTTTTTCAAAAATAAATTTATTTCTCCACTTGATAATGCAATTATAACTGGTGTTTACGGGAGTCAGAGAATTCTAAATGGAAAACCTAAGTGGCCACACTATGGTATAGATTTTGCTGCAAAAGAGGGAACAAAAATAAAAGCTATGTTGGATGGAACTGCAACTATGGTGGAACCTGATTTATTTTATACGGGTGGAACATTAATATTTGATCACGGCCATGGGATTTCAACCTTATATATGCATATGCAAAATATTTATGTGAAGAAGGGACAAAAAGTAAAACAAGGAGATATAATTGGAACTGTAGGCTCGACAGGAAGATCAACAGGGGCTCATCTAGATGTAAGACTGAATTGGTTTGGTACAAGATTGGATCCTGCAACAGTTCTAAATATTAACTGAACTAATCTTTCTCAAAATTATTTTTGTAATTCTTTATTAAATTTTTATTTTGAGAATTTTTATGTAAGATAAAATTTCCACATGCTAAAATATCTAGATCTGTACCCATAAAGCACCTAAAAGCATCTTCAATTGTGCACACCATAGGTTCTCCTCTAACATTAAAAGAAGTATTAACAATTAAAGAACATCCTGTAATTTCTTTAAATTTTTTAATAAGTTTATAATATTTCAAATTAGTTTCTTTATGAACAGTTTGTATTCTTGCTGAATAGTCAACGTGAGTTACTGCTGGTATAGATGATCTTTTAATATTAAGTTTTTTAATGCCAAAAAGACTTTTATCTTTTTCGCTAATAGGTATTTGTATGTCTTTTTTTACTTCGGCAACTAAAAGCATATAAGGACTATCGGTTTCTATATCAAACCATTCATTTACATCTTCTCTAAGGACTGAAGGGGCAAAAGGTCTAAAACTTTCTCTGAACTTTACTTTTAAATTGAGTTGTTTCTGCATTTTTTCAGATCTTGGGTCTGCGATAATTGATCTAGCACCTAAAGCCCTAGGTCCAAATTCCATACGTCCTTGGAACCATCCCACAGTTTTTTTGTCTTTTAATTCATTTGCAATAGCATCAATTAAATTATCCTCATTTTTCTTTTCATACTTTGCACCTAGTTTTTTTAAAGTATTTTCAATTTCATTATCAGTAAAAGAAGGACCAAGATAAGAACCTTTCATTTCATCTCCGGAGGTAACCGCTTTTCTCTTATTTCCAAGTTCATTATACCAAAATGCTAAGGCTGCTCCTAAAGATCCTCCCGCATCCCCTGCTGCTGGTTGAAACCAGATATTTTTAAAGATATTTTTTTTTAAAATTTTTCCATTCGCTACACAATTTAAAGCAACACCTCCAGCCATGCACAAATTTTTTATATTTGTTTCTTTTGAAATAGAAGTTGTAAGCTTTAAAACAATCTCTTCAGTAACAGCTTGAATAGATGATGCGATATCCATGTGAAATTCGGTCAATAGCTCATTTTCTGGATCCCTTGCATTTTTGCCAAATAACTTTGAAAAATTTTTGTTTGTCATAGTTAGACCGGTTGCATAATTAAAATAGTTCATATTTAATCTAAAAGATCCATCATCCTTTAAGTCAATAAGTTCTTTTAGAATGATATTTTTATACCTAGGTTTTCCATATGGAGCTAAACCCATAACTTTATACTCGCCACTGTTGACTTTAAAACCTGTGTAATAAGTAAATGCTGAATAAAGCAATCCAATTGAGTGGGGGAAATGAATTTCTTTCACCATTTCTAGATTATTTTCTTTTCCTATTGCAACAGTGGTTGTTGCCCACTCTCCTACTCCGTCCAAAGTTAAAACTACAGCTTCATTAAAAGGAGACGGATAAAACGCACTTGCTGCATGACTATAATGATGTTCTGAAAAGTGAATTTTATTAATATCTTTAAAATTTTTGTCATGTTGTTGAAGATTATCAAAAAGGAATTTTTTTTGGAAAAGTTTTTCTCTTAACCAAATAGGCATTGACATCGAAAAGGATGTAAAACCTTTTGGTGCAAAAGCTAAATATGTTTCGAGTAATCTTTCAAATTTTAAAAATGGTTTTTCAAAAAAAACAATATAGTCTATTTCGTTTAATTTTAATTTTGAGTAATTTAAAACAAATTCAACTGCATTATAAGGATATCTTGAATCATGTTTTTTTCTAGAAAATCTTTCTTCCTGAGCTGCAGAAACAATTTTACCATCAACAACTAATGCTGCAGCGCTGTCATGATAAAATGCTGAAATGCCTAAAATTGATTTCACTTAAAAAATTGTATATATAAATGGAGCTACAGCTGAACCTTGGCTTAGCACAATAATAATGCCAAAAAATGCTAAAACAATAATAATTGGAAATAGCCAATATTTTTTTCTCTCTTTTAAAAAATCTAAAAATTCTTTTAAAAAACCTAACATTAAAACTGCCTTTTCATTGAGCCAACTTTTTTTTCTCTTTTAATCCAATAGGAATTATTTTTTAAAAACTTTGTATTTAATAAATCTTTCCCTACCAGTCGCATTACTAAACCTATAGGTGTTATAATTACAAAATAAATTATTGCCATAACAATTGGCGCAAAAATTTTTCCAAGTAATTCTCCAAACTTAATCCAAATAAAATTTAATGGCTTTAATAATTGAGAATTAAGCAAACCTAGAATTAAAAAAATAACTGAGATTGAGATTGACCAGACTCTTAAAGATCATCCATCAATAATAGGCCAAACCGATATTAAAGCAAAAACTATACAAAAAAGTATACCAAAGCTTCTATTGGAACTAATCTTTTCCATTAGTACTTTGATATATTATTGTTTAAAAATTTTCAAATTTATTTAAGCTGCTATCTGTAATTTATGTTTTGATACCATTCCACTTAAGAAATTCCAAAGATATCTTGCTGTATACAAGGAAGCTGCTTCGGCTTTTTCTTTCTCATCATTGGATAAACCATCTAATAATTTTTCACACTCTTTTCGGTGAATAACATCAGCGGCTTTGTGGGCTTCAAAAAATTCAAGACCTTCTTTTGAGTTCACTCCATAAAATTTTTTTAAACCTCTGATTTTAGTTTCTGCTATTTCAGGAATTTGTCTCTCATAAGTATATAGCGATGCTAATCCTTCAGCATAAGACAATCTTGCTTGTTTAAAAAAATTATCTATCATATCTTTTGTAAACCAATCGAGTTTTGTTTCTTCGATTTTTTTTGAATCAGCACCCATGGCTAGTGCAAAGTTCTTCCACAATTTGGGATGATCTGCATCTTTATTTTCCTCATCTTGCAAATTTTCTAAAAGAATTTTTCTTTTTTTTATATCCTCACACAAAGAGTGTGTTGCGCTTATATATCTAGGAAATGCCTTAACATGTTGATAATATTGTTCTGCATAATCTTTTATAACTTCTCTTGTTAACTTGCCATCATTCCAAGCTTTATAAAATGGATGATTTAATAAATGATACTTGTCTAACTTTTTATTTAATTCTTTTGAAAACATAATTTTCCTCCTATTTGTTACTCTAATTAAATTTTTAAATTAAACAAATAAAATAATTATACACAACTTTAGATTGTTGCTTCTTGTCTAATAGGTTTTTCATCAATTGGCAGGTGGATAAGTGTGGCAAAAAGTGAAAGTGCTATAGCTAAATACCAAGCATAATCAAAGTTTCCAAAAATATCATAAAATAACCCACCAAGATAAGCTCCTAAAAAAGAGCCAATCTGATGATTCAGGAAAACAATACCGAACAACATTGAGATATTTTTGGTGCCAAAAATCTGTGCGACTATACCATTTGTTGCTGGCACTGTAGCTAACCATAAAAGACCGAAGGTTAAACCAAAAGCAATGGCTGACATTTGTGATGGAGGCAAAAATATAAAAAGACTTATCGATATTGCTCTAAAAAAATATAAACCACTTAAAAGTATTTTTTTACTGTACTTATCTCCAAGATAACCCATTATTAAAACACCAATAATATTAAAAAGACCAATGAGTGATAAAATTGCAAATCCTGTCCAATCTTCTAGTCCTCTATCTTGAACGTATCTTGGTACGTGAGTAGCAACTAAAGTGATTTGGAATCCACAAACGAAAAATCCTATTATTAATAATCTAAATCCCTTATGTTTAAGTGACTCTTTTAGAACTTGAAACGCAGTTTCTTTTTTTTCATCATTATCTTGCAAATTATTTACAGTGCTTTGAGACTCGGGATTTTTTAAAAAAAATGCTGGTAAACACATTGTAAGCAAAATAATAGCAAAAACAGTGAAGGTTGTTTGCCAGCTAGTTTCAGTAATTAAATAATTACTTAAAGCAGGAAAGATGAACATGCCTAAACCACCAAAAGCTGTGACAAATCCTGCTGCTTTACTTCTGTTTTCGTTAGGAAAATGTTTGGTTGCTAAAGGTGCTAACATTGGTCCAGAACATGCTCCCAAACCAATTCCAACCATTAAACCAAGATTAAGTTGAAACCAAAGGCCTGTGTTAAGATTGTTGCCTAATGAAAAAGATCCTATAGCATAACAAATTAATCCTAATATAACTACTTTGCTACCACCATGTTGATCAGCAAATCTTCCAAAAATAGGAGTAAAAATACCCCAAACAAGAGAATGTAAAGCAACCGCAAGACCAAATTCTGTATTTGAAATTCCACAATCTATTTCAAAATTACCTGAAAATAATCCAAAAGTTTGCCTCACTCCCATTGAAACGTTTACTACGAAACAAGCAGCAATTAATGTTATTAAAGCTAGTTTATTTGGAAAAAATTTTTTGTTCATTTAATTTTTTTTATTGCCTGTTTTAGATCTGCAATAAGATCACTAGGATCTTCTAATCCTATATGAAATCTTACAATATGGTGATTTTTTTTTATATACTTTTTATATTTTCTATCAATATTATTACTTTGATAAAGAACAAGACTTTCAAACCCACCCCAACTCTGTCCTATTCCAAATAATTTAAGCGAATTAATGAATTTAAAGACTGAATTTTGATTTTTACTATAGATAAAAACAGAAAATAATCCTGTAGCTCCAGAATAATATTTTTTCCAATTTTCGTAATTTGGTGTCCCTTTTTTATAAGGATAAAGAATTTCTTTTATTTTTTTTTCTCCCTTTAAAAAATTGATAATTTTTTTAGTAATCTCTTCATGTTTCTTTAATCTTATATCTAAGGTTCTTAAGCCTCTAAGAACTAAATATGCATCATCTGGGGAGGCTCTATAACCTAACAGTTTACTGCAAAATTTTACTCTTTCATAAACTTTTTTATTTACTGATAAACTTCCAAGCATAACATCTGAATGTCCAGAAAAATATTTGGTGCCAGATGAAATTGACATATCAAAACCTAACTTAATAGGTTTTATAAAAAAAGGTGTACCCCAAGTATTATCTATCGCTGTTACAATATTTTTCTTTTTAGCGAATTTTAAAATTTTAGAAAGATCCTGAAATTCAAAAGTATTACTTCCGGGATTTTCAACAAATATCATTTTAGTTTTTTTTGTTAATTTACTTTCTAGAGTTTTAAGATCTGATGGATTATAAAAATCAGTTTTTATTTTAAAACTTTTAAGAAATTTTGAGGTAATCATCCTTGTAGGCCCGTAAACTGCATCGGTAACTAAAATTTCATCTCCTGGCCTACATATGCTCATTATAGCAAGTGCAACTGCACCAAAACCTGTCGATGTTAGAAAAGTTGAGTATGCCAACTCTATTTCGGCTATAAACCTTTGAAGAGCAATTGTTGTTTGGCTTCCTCCTCTTCCATACTCATAAAAATCGACATTAGAATTTTTCTTTACTTCTTGCTCTTTTTTTTGAAGTTCTTGGATTGTTTTAAATAAAATTGTAGAGTTTCTGACAATAGCAGGATTTGCTGTCCTTGAAATTTTATCTTGAGCTAAATGTTTGAATTTTGTTATATCTGAAATTTTCATTAAATATTCTCGCAACCGGTTAGCCATAAGTCATAAACTGGATGATCAAAAGGTTTTAGTGTTGGACTTTCTGAAAATGTCCAGCCATTAAACACAAAAACTTGTTTGTCTTTTTTGTCTGAAAGATCTTTTACCTGGAGATAAGCTAATACTTCTGTTCCGCTTTCATCGTCAGCTTTTTTACAATTTTTTGGCAAGATTTCTAAATAACCGAATTTTTTCTTTTCTCCTAACACTATATCAATATCGGATGTCTTTGCTGTTATTTTGTCTAATGCCCTAATTTTAACAACTGTTTGATTAGTGAGAATTTTTTTTTGTTTTTTTGATTTAATTAATGATAAAACTTCTTCTTTGCCTTTTTCAGCTGTATCTTCTTCCTCCTCAAAAGTAGGTTGTAAATTTTCTAAAATTAATTTTTCTTGAGAATTGGCATAAGCAATTAGTAGAAATAAAAATAATATTGAAAAAAAATTAATGTTTCCAAGTTTCATATTTTTTAAAATCTTTCCCCTTTTTGCTAATTTTATTAGGTTTATAAGACTTCTGTGTACCTGTCTTGTTTTCCTGGTGGGGTTTTTGCCAAAAGTATTTATTATCGCCTTTTTCTTCTGGTAATTTATTTGTTGTATGATGAATCCATGAAAACCAGTCACTTGTTATTTTTGATGCATTTATTTCACCATTATAAATAACCCATCTTTTACCCTTTTTATTCTGGTAATACTTATTACCAAAATCATCTTTTCCCATTAATCTACCAAAAAAAATTGTATACAAAAAAGTTCCAATAGTTTGAGAGTTCCACCAAGTAAAAATCTGTTTTATCATTTTTTTAATAAAATTTTAAATCCACACAATTATTAATTGTATCATAATAACATAGACAGAGAATAAATATCGTATATATCTTAAAAAGTATTACTTTCAACAAACATTAAGGAAAAATTATGTCAAAATTTTTAGTAGAAACACACTATACATGCACATTTAAAATAGTTCATGAGCTAAATGAGCTAAATGAAAAATCTTTATCGGACATCGACAATAGAAAAGATGGCAAAGTTGAGATTATAGACGTAACAGTAAACAATCGAAAAACAAAAAAAGCTGGTTCTGAAAAGAAAGATCAAAAAATTGAAGTTAAACAAGATGTCAAAATTGATCATAAATCATTATCAAAAAATGATAGTGCAGTAAAAACAAAGATTTTGAATAACCCAAAAAAAATGAGCAACCCATATAATTCAAAAAAATCTGAAAAAAGATTCCAAATGCCTGACCGAAGAAAAGGTTATATTCAAAAAGCTACTGTTGGTGATCATAAGATATATTTACATACCGGTGAGTATAATGACGGAAAAATTGGAGAAATTTTTATAGATACAAATAAAGAAGGTGAGCTAGTAAAGGCTTTAATGAACAATTTTGCTATAGCAATATCTTTAGGCTTACAGTACGGGGTTCCACTAGAAGAATTTGTAGACGCATTTTTAGATACAAAATTTGAACCTTCTGGTAAAGTTTACGGAAATGATAGGATTTTAAGCGCTACGTCAATCCTAGATTATATATTTAGAGAATTAGCAGTTTCATATTTAGGGAAAGAGGACTTAGCACATACTCCATCAATTAGAAATTCTGTTTCAGAAAAAGAATTTAACAAAGATGATCAATTCTTGAAAATTGTAAAAAATATAACAAGTAAAGGATTTATTAGAAGTAATTATGAGGAAAAATTAGTAGATCTAAGTGACGTCAGGATAAACCTAAAAAGTAAAAGTTAAGTCTGTTTTTTTATAGTTTTTATACTAAGTTCTTTTAACTGTTTTTCCGTAGCTTCAGATGGAGCATCCATTAAAAGATCTTGTGCATTTTGATTTAATGGAAACAAAGTAACTTCTCTTATATTTTTTTCATTTGCTAAAAGCATAACTATCCTATCTATCCCGGGTGCCATTCCTCCGTGTGGTGGTGCACCATATGAAAGAGCTTTTATCATGCCGGAAAAATTTTTTTTTACCATTTCTGTTGTATATCCAACTTTATTAAAAACCTTAAAGAGATACTCTGGTATATGATTTCTAATCGCTCCTGAAGAAAGTTCATATCCGTTACATACGAGATCATATTGATATGCCAAAATTTCAAGAGGATCCTTCTTGTCAAATTTTTCAATATCAACTTGTGGCATTGAGAAGGGATTGTGACTAAAGTCCATTTTTTTTTCTTTATCGTCATAATGATACATAGGAAAATCAACTATCCAACAAAAATTAAACTGATTTTTATCAATTAATTTTAGTTCTTCTGCAATTTTTTGTCTTGCTATACCAGCAAATTTGTTTGCTTCTAAAGCTTGGTTGCAAACAAAAAAAACTGAGTCCTTTTCATCGATATTACATTCTTTTAAAAGTTCTAATATTGCCTTTTCAGAAAAGAATTTTGCAATAGGTCCTTTTCCAACTATTTTATTGTTGGATTTTTCAAAGGTTATATAAGCCAATCCATTTGCTCCCTCTGAAATTGCCCAATTATTAAGATTGTCAAAAAAACTTCTTGGTTGTGAAGAAGTATTTTTTACAGGAATTGCTTTTACGATACCTTTTCTTTTTATAATTTCTTTGAATATTTTAAGCTTAACTTCATCTGACTCAAAAAGTTTTGTAACATTTTTTAATTCAATCGGGTTCCTGAGATCAGGTTTATCAGTGCCATATTTTTCCATTGCATCTTTGAAAGTAATTCGGGGAAAAGGGTTTTTGTTTATTTTTTTTCCTTTGCCAAATTTTGAAAAAAGTTCATAAAAAAGGGGTTCGACGGTTTTAAATATATCTTCTTGTTCTACAAAAGACATTTCTAAATCTAACTGATAGTGCTCTCCAGGACTTCTGTCTGCTCTTCCGTCCTCATCCCGAAAACATGGAGCAATTTGAAAATACCTATCAAAACCAGATATCATTACCATTTGTTTAAATTGTTGCGGCGCCTGGGGTAAGGCATAAAATTTACCTGGATGTACCCGGCTTGGTACCAAAAAATCTCTAGCTCCCTCAGGACTTGATGCAGTTAAAATTGGGGTTTGAAATTCTAAAAAATCTTTTTCAATCATCTTAGATCGTATAAAAGAAATTATTTTCGATCTAAGATTAATGTTATCGTGCATTTCTTTTCTTCTTAAATCTATAAATCTATATTTTAGTCTTATTTCTTCAGGATATTCTTGTTCTCCAAATACTGGCATAGGAAGTTCATCTGCAGAGGATAAAATTTGAAACTCTTTTATTTTTACCTCTATCAATCCCGTCTTAAGTTCTTTGTTTTGAGTATCATCTGATCTTTTTACTACTTCTCCATTTATTAAAATTACAGACTCAGGCTTTATTTTTTCCAAAATTTTAAAATTTTTATCTTTTGTTTCTATAACACACTGAGTTATTCCAAAATGATCTCTTAAATCTATGAACAACAAGTTTCCATGATCCCTTTTTCTGTGAATCCAACCAGATAGTCTTACATTTTTTCCGACTTCTTTTAATGTTAATTCTGAGCAATTATGTGATCTAAATTTATTCATAAAATTTTATTTTAATTCATTTAAAACATCTTTAATTAATTTCAAATTAATTGGTCTACTATTAGATAATGACAAATTATCAATTGAGTTTGAAAATAAATTAATTTTTTCATAGGATCTTTCAATATTTTTCAAAATATAATCAATATTTTTTTTACTGATATCGATTTGTTTATCTGAAAAATTTTTTGTCAATATAACCCTGATCAAATCATCTGTCGGTAAACCAATACCAATATCAATAAAACTTGTAAATCTTGAATTTAAGTCTTTAAGATTTATTTTAAACTTTTTTAATGAAATAGGCGAACTTATAATTAAATACTTATTATCTTGAGCAGCAGTGTTAATTATGGTGTATAATAACTTTTCTTTAATATTGTTGTTAAAATCATCAATTATTAAACACTCTTTTGTTTTAAATTTATCTAAAATTTTCTCATTTACTTTCTTCCCTGAAATTAATAGACATTGAATCTTGCTCATCAAAATATTTGCTAAATGAGTTTTTCCACATCCATTTGGACCAAAAATATTTATAAATCTACTTGGCCAGTTTGGCCAACTTTCTATTAATTTAAAAGCATTAAAGTTGTTTTTTGCAACATAAAAATCCTGACTTAAATAACTTTTTTTAAACGGGAAATTAAATATTAGCTGTTCAGACATTTTAAGTATTTAAATATAAATTCCATTCATCGTGTAAAATTTCAAATCTAAAACCACTTTCATTAAATCTGTTTTGAAGATTTTTTATCTTTCCAAAAAATTTAATTTTTATTTTAGCTGATTTAAAATCCAATTTTTCAACCTCATAACTGTCTATTAAACTTATATTCTCAAGCCCTTCAATAATTTTATTTAGTGAAAATTTATCATCAATTTTCGTATTTAATGTTAAATAAGAAGGTACTGAAATATCAATTAAATTTTCTTCCTTCCAAAGTTCATTAATATAATTTTTTAGAATTAATATAATATTTCGTCTTTTTTGAAGGTTATTTTTATCTTCCAAAGTAAAATCAATTTTTTTTATCTTTTTAGCCCCTGAAAAATCTGTAATTAAAAATACAATTAATTTTTTTTTGTTATGTCTTAAAACCAAAATTGCCCTATTTTTGATTTCATAATTGCTAACAAGTTGTAATAGGTCTGTTTCCTCTAAAGATTCAAGATTTTTTTTAATGAAATCAATATCATCTAGGTTTTCTAACGGTAAAATAAAATTAATATTATCTAAATCTTTTTCTTTGTTCCACTCCTCAAAAAACTTGTTTTTAGAAAAAACCTGAAGTTCATTGTTTTCAACCAATATTGGGTAAAGAATAATATCTAGTTCTTTAGTATTGGAGTAAGATATATTTTTATTAAATAGGAACTTTTCGACTAATTTTCTATCAAATTTTAATGAAACATTAATATTATATGTATTATTTAAAGTTTTTTCTTCTAAAATTCTGTAACTTGAAACTAGAGAGTTTATAGTTTTTGTATCAGTACTGAGCAGTTCTTTTTGATTATCTTTTTGTATTATATTTGTAACAAGTTTTTGAAAACCCCTTCTAAATGCAACTTGTAAATACTTTTCTCTATTATTGTTTTCTTTTAACTGACCCTCTACCTCAATATTATCAACAGTAAAAACCTCAGTATAAGCAAAAATATTTTGAGTTTTTAGAGAAAATAATATTATTAAAGATAGGAATATAAATTTTTTCATAAATTATCTAATTATCATCTTACTCATGAAAAAAACAAAAAATAGTTATAAAAAAAGCGGTGTAAATATCAAAACTGCTGAAAAATTTACAAAATATATTGGAAAATACTCTAATAAGGTCTTTAAGAATAAATTAAATAAATTTAGCAAGAACAATATTGGAAATTTCGCATCAGTATTCGATTTTAAAAAGTTAAATATTAAGGATCCTCTTTTAGTTGCAAGTACTGATGGTGTTGGTACAAAAATTGAAATAGCTAATAAATTTAAAAAATTTGATACTATAGGGATTGATCTTGTTGCAATGTGTGTGAACGATCTTATTGTACAGGGTGCTAAACCATTATTTTTTTTAGATTATATTGCGACAGAAAAAATAAATCTCTTAAAATTAAAACAAATTATAAAAGGAATAGTTAAAGGATGTAAAATTTCTGATTGTTTATTAGTTGGTGGAGAGACTGCTGAAATGCCAGGAACTTACACAAAAAATAAATTTGATGTTGCTGGTTTTTCTGTTGGATTAGTTTCTAGGAAAAAATTAATTTCTAAAAACAAGGTAAAAAATAAAAATATAATTTTAGCTGTCCCATCAAATGGATTACACTCTAATGGTTACTCTTTAGTAAGAACGTTGCTTAAAAGAACAAAAATTAATGATTTTTTAAAAAAAGAGTTACTAGCTCCAACTAAAATTTATACTAAAGAAATAATTAATTTAGTTAATAAAAATTTAATCAACTCATCAGCAAATATAACTGGGGGTGGTATAATTGAAAATATAACAAGGTCCGTACCCATTGGTTTAACAGTAAATATTGATTTATCAAAAATAAAAGTTCAAAAAATTTTTAAATGGATTAAAAATAAAAATGTTAATGATTTAGAAATGTTAAAAACTTTTAATTGCGGTGTTGGTTTTTGTATAATTACAGATAAAAAAAATCTTTCTAAAATTAAAAAATATTTTGATAAAAAATATAAACCGTATGAGATTGGATTTATATCCAAGTCTTCAAAAAAGATAAATTTATTAAATAAAATTAAATGGTAAAAAAAAGAGCGTGCATTTTCATATCAGGATCTGGTACAAATTTAAGATCCATTATTAAAAGTTCAAGAGATTATAATTTTCCCATAAAAATAAATTTAGTTATTTCAAATAAAGCAAATGCGAAAGGTATTATATTTGCAAAAAGATTTTCAATTCCTTACATCATTTTTGATTTAAGAAAAAAAAATGACTTTGAAAAATTAGCTTTTCAAAAATTAAAAGATGAAAAAATTGAATTAATATGTTTAGCTGGTTTTATGCAAATTCTATCGAAGAATTTTATAAGAAGTTTTAAAGGTAAGATTATAAACATTCATCCGTCATTACTTCCAAAGTATAAAGGTTTAAATACTTTTGATAGAGCTATAAAGGCTGGAGAGAAAGTTTCAGGTTGTACTGTTCATTTTGTAGATGAGAAATTAGATAACGGGCAGATTATCATTAAGAGGAAAGTACTGTTAAATAGTTATGAAACTTCCGAACGACTTAAAAAGAGAGTTCAAACGGAAGAATATATGGCTTATTCTATAGCTATTAGAAGAATATATAGCTCTGCCTAATTTTTAAAAAAAAAATTGATTTCCTTTTTTGCATTCTCTGCAGAGTCTGAACCATGCACAGAATTCTTATCAATAGAAATAGCAAACTTTTTTCTTAATGTTCCTTCTTTTGCATTTTTTGGGTCGGTTGCTCCCATTAGCTCTCTATATTTTTCTATGATATTTACACCTTCTAAAATCATCACAACTATTGGACCAGATGATAGATAATTACACAATCTATCATAAAAAGGTTTTGTTTGGTGTACCTTGTAAAATTCTGATGCCTCTTCTTTGTTAATTTGAATTTTTTTTGATTTTAATATCTTAAATTTATTTTTAAGAAGAATTTCTTTGATTTCATCATCTAAATTTCTTTCAACAGCATCGGGTTTAATTATGGACAGAGTTTGCTCTATACTACTCATAATTTTCTTCTACAAGTTTGTTTAATAATCTTACTCCAAACCCCGTTGCACCGCCTGAGTTTAAAGCACCGCCATATTTAGAAAAAGCCATACCGGCAATATCCAAATGCGCCCAAGGTGTCTTGTTTAAAATGAATCTTTGTAAAAATTGAGCTGCTGTTGTCGAACCTGCACCGCCAACATAATTTATATTTTGTACATCTGCGTTTTTAGAATTCATAAGTTTATCATAATTTTTATGTAGAGGCATTCTCCATACTTTCTCTTCAACTTTCTCACCTGCATTAAAAATTTGTTTTGATAACTTATCATCGTTTGAAAATAAACCTGCATATTCTGAACCTAAGCAAACTATGATTGCACCAGTTAAAGTAGCTAAATCAACTATAAATTTTGGTTTGAATTTTTTTTCAGTGAATGTTAGTGCGTCTGCTAAAACTAATCTTCCTTCAGCGTCTGTATTTAAAATTTCTATAGTTTTACCGCTGTAAGACTTAACAATGTCGCCGGGCCTTTGAGCATTTCCACTAACCATATTTTCTACAAGACCTACTACGCCAACAGCATTAATTTTAGCTTTTCTCAGTGCAAAGTTTTTCATTAAACCTACTACCGTAGCGGAACCTGCCATATCATAAGTCATATCCTCCATAAACCTCGCTGGTTTCAATGAATAACCTCCAGTATCAAAACAAACTCCTTTACCAACAAAAGCTAATGGCTTAGAACTATTTTTTGCCCCATTCCATTCCATCGTCACAAGATATGATCCTCTTATACTTCCCTGTCCTACACCAAGTAAGGCATGCATACCAAGTTTTTTTAATTTTTTTTTATCATATACATTTACTTTTAATCCGTCTTTTCTAAGAGAACTCAATCTCTTTGCATATTCGTCGGGGTGCAAAACATTTCCTGGTTCAGAAACTAAATCTCTCGCATAAAAAGTTCCCTCTTCTAAAGCTTTGAATTTTAATTGATTTTGAAAAGAAGGTTTATTTTTGTTACCTTCTATATTAATTGAAATAACTCTAACATCTTTTTTTGTTTTATATTTTTTAAATTCATAAGATTTTAATTTTAAACCATGAAGAAAATTACCTAAAAAATCATCGTAATTTCCAACTACACTATCAGAAATTATTAAGTATTCGCTATTCTTTCCATAGTTTACTTTTTTGAAAAATTCTGCTCCTAGATTTTCTATGTCAAAGATTTTTAGATTTTTCTTAATTGATACTAATACAATCTTTTTTTTGGAATTAACTTCAAAAACAAATAAATTATTTTTTGAATCAATTGATTTGGATAAATCATTTATATAAGAAAACTCATCATCAGAAAGATATTTTTTTAATCCTTTTATGCTATATTTTTCATCACAAAATAGGACTAGATTAGATGATAATCTGTTACTTGTTTTTTTTGAATAGTTTAATTTTACAGACATAATTTTTAAAAAGATTTAATAGGTCTTATCTCAAGTATAAAAAACCTCAATTCTCACCTTTATAGTCAAATATTTTTACAAAACTAATCATTTAGTCAACTCAAGATTGAAATTTGTTTAAACTTGCTTTAATTATATACAAAAAATTTAATAATGTTGAGTAATAAAATTTATAAGCACTTTTTTTTGGAATTAAGCAAGTACTTTTTCTTAGTATTATTCACTTTTAGCATAATTGTTTGGGCTGTTCAGGCAGTAAATTTTTTAGATTTAATAGTAGAAGATGGGCACGGGATTTTAGTTTATCTAAATTACTCTCTATTGAATTTACCTAAGATTTTTACAAAATTTATCCCTCTGTCATTTTTACTATCTTTATTTATAACAATTTTAAGATTTGAGGAAGAAAATGAATTTATGATTCTTTGGACTTCTGGGTTAAACAAAATAAACGTAGTAAATTTTTTTTTTAAAGTTTCTATTTTAGTTACTATTTTACAATTGATTTTTGCAAGTATCATTAATCCTAAATTTTTAAATAATTCAAGGTCATTAATTAAATCTTCAAATCTAGATTATGTTTCTACTATGATTAAATCTAATAGATTTAACGATACCATTGAGGGTTTAACAATATACGTTGAAGAAAAAGATAAAAATGATTTACTTAAAAATATTTTCATAAGAGATGATGGTCAGGTTTTAAAAAGTTTAGAAAACACAGATGATACAAATAATGTAACTATTTTTGCTAAAGAGGGAAGGATCATTGCTGGAAAAAAAGGAAATTATCTTGCATTAAAAAATGGAACAATTCAGAAAGAAAATGATAGTAAAGAAATTCAATCAATTAATTTTGTAAAAACTAATATGCTATTAGAGGGCTTACAAACAAAATCAATTATAATGCCTAAAATACAAGAAACATCTTCTAAAACACTTCTTGAATGTTTACTAAGAAAAGAAAATAAATTCGATAAATTACTTAATTGTCCTAAGACCAATTCTAAAATAGATCTATTTGCAGAATTAAATAGAAGATTTGGTATGCCTTTATATATTCCTGCTATAACACTTGTTTTATCTTTTTTATTAATTTCAAGAACTGAAAATAAAAGAAAGAACCTTTATAAATATTTTTATTTTATTATAGGTTTTATAATTTTAGTGACCGCTGAGATTTTAGTAAGATACTCTGGAAAATCTTTATTATACTCTTATATGTATTATTTTATTCCCATACTATCTATTCCATTTCTTTACCTTCTATTATTTAAAAATTTTTATAATGAAAACCTAAAAAAATAAATGAATAGTTTTATAATAAATAAATATTTAATTGGCGAGTTTCTAAAAACTTTTATAAATATGCTTTTAGTTTTTTGTTGTCTTGGTTTAATTTTAAACTTATTTGAAGAAATTAATTATTTTAAAACTTATGATGTGGGAATATTAATGCCTTTAAGCTTATCATTAATGGTTATTCCAAGTATTTTAATAAATTTAATGCCTTTCATTTTATTTTTATCTTCTATGTGGGTATTTATTAAGCTTAAAAACAGCAGGGATATAATTGCGCTAAAAACTTTTGGTTTTTCAAATTTAAGTTTTCTAATTTTATTCTCTTTTGCATCTTTATTTATTTCAATAGTAATTTTATTTGTCTTGAATCCTATCACTGCAACTACAGTAAAATATTATGAGGATGTAAAAGGAAAATACGATCTTGATAAATCTCACTTAGCCTCAATTAATGCGAATGGAATATGGGTCAAAGAAAAAAAAGGAACGACTATTAATATCATTAAATCCCAAAGATTTGAGGGTGACAGATTAATAAATGTTTCTATTTATAAATTTGATGAAAATTACAATTTAATTTCTAGAATTGAGTCTTCGGAAGCAACTATTATAGAAAATCCTTGGGTTTTACAAAATGGAAGGATTATAGAATTTAAAAATCAAGGAAAAAACACTGATTTTTTGACCATGGAATTTGAGTCTACGTTTAGTAAAGATAAATTGAGTTCAATTTATTCAAATCTTGATACAATATCTTTCTATAATTTAATTACAGATATGAATGACTTAGTTTCAAAAGGGTATAACCCGCAGTTATTGAATGAAAAAAAACATTTCTACCTTTCATTGCCATTTTTTTTAATTCTCATGGTATGTTTAGCTGGAATTTTCACTTTGAATTCAAATGCCAGAAGACAAAATACATATTACATTTTACTCTCAATTATTGTTTGTGTTATTATTTTTTATTTTAAGAATTTTTCTACAGCACTAGGTACTACAGAAAAAATACCCACGCTTATTTCCGTTTGGTCACCAGTCCTTGTTTTATCACTATTTTGTTCAATAGGAGTTTTACAAATTAATGAAAAATAAATTTACAGAATACTTTTTGGTTTTATTTTTGCTTTTTTTTGCACAAAAAATATTTGCTGATGAGATAAGTATAAATGCCACAGAGGTAGAAATAGATAAATCAACCAAAATTGTTTACGCCAAAGGAAGCGTTGAAATTGATGATGGTAGAGATAACAAGATTTTTAGTGAAAATGCAGAATATAATAAATCCACAGGGATAGTAAAAACTATTGGACAAACAAAAATAATAACTTCAGAAAAATATCATATTGATGGTGAGAATTTGATCTATGATGATAATAAAAAAATTATTTACTCTGAATATTTTACTGTAATCACAGATAAAAATAAGAATAAAATTTCTGTTGATATGTTTAATTACCTTACATTAAAAAAAATGTTTTTTTCTAAAGGGGAGATTGAATTAATTGACAACAAAAGTAATAAATATTTATTTTCTGAAATATATATAGATGAGCAAAAAAATAAAATTGTTGGGAGCGATATTAAATCGTATTTTAATCAAAGTTCATTTAAACTTGATAAAAGAAATGAACCAAGGTTCTATGCTAATAGCGCATCGATCAGTGAAGGTAATACAGTTTTTGAAAAGGGAGTATTCACATCTTGTAAAAAAAGAGAAGGCAAAAAGTGTCCTCCTTGGGCAATAAGGGCAAAAAAAATAGAGCATAATAGTGCTAAAAAAACAATTTATTATCATGATGCAGTTATGAAGATTTATGATTTTCCTGTTTTTTATTTTCCAAAATTCTTTCATCCAGATCCAACTGTAAAGAGAAAGTCTGGATTTTTAGTTCCAAGTTTTACTGATAATTCAATGTCAGGATTTGGTACTTCTGTTCCCTATTTTTGGGCAATGTCACATGACCGAGATATGACATTAACTCCAAAACTATATGCAAATGAAAATCCTATAATTTTTAATGAATTTAGACAGTCATTTGAGAAAGCATTCTTGTTAGTAGACTCGAGTTATACTCGTGGTTATAAGGAAAATAATAACACTAAATTACCAGGCTCAAGATCTCACCTTTTTGCAAAACTAAATGTAAATTTTGCGGAAGAAAATGAATACTTTAATGATTTAGAAATAAATGTTCAAAGAGTCTCAAACCCCACTTATTTAGAAGTACACGAAATTGAGACTGACCTGGTTGATTATAATGAGAATATCTTGACAACTAGTATCAATTATGAGTTTCAAGATGATACTAATTATTTGGGGGTATCTGCTAATATTTATGAAGACTTAAAAAAAACAGATAGGTCAAGGTATGAATATATTGCTCCAAATGTATCTTTCGAACGAAATATTTTAGTTGATGAAAATTTTGGACTGGTTAGCATTTTAAGTAATGCCTACATTAAAAACGTTGAGATTGATCAGACTACTAAAATGTTGGTAAACGATTTCAACTGGAAATCTAAACCTTTTAGCAATTTTAAAGGTATTAAAAGTGAATTAGAAGGGTTAATGAAAATAGTTAATTATGAAGCTGATGCTGAAAAATATAAAACTGATGGTTTTAACTCAGAAGTTTCAAGTGTAATATCTTATAATGCAAGTGCTCCATTAGCTAAAACAGACGAAAATAAAAATTTGGTAAAATTTTTTACACCAAAAATGTCTTTAAGATTTGCACCAAGTCATATGAGAAATATTCAAGATGATGATACAAAACTATCATATTCAAATATATTTTCTCTAAATAAGAATTCTCAAAATGATGTTATTGAAAAAGGAACAAGTTTAGCTTTAGGTTTTGAATTTTCAGGAAATAAATTAAATGAGAATAAAGTCCCTGGAGATGAGAATTACTCTTTTGCTTTTGGACAAGTTTATAGTTTGGATGAAAATAAAGATATTCCTGTAAGAAGCTCTTTACAAGATAAAACATCAGATATAGTAGGCAAAGGTTATGTTAAAGTAAGTGATAATTTTAAATTAACAAATGAATTTTCAATAGATCAAAACTTGAATGAATTAAACTATAATGAATTTGGTGCAAACTTAATAATGGGAAATACTAATTTTAATATCAAATATTTAGAGGAAAATAATCACATCGGATCGACAAATTACGTTAAATCAGATTTAAAAGTTGAAATAAATGACTCTAACGAAATGCAGATTGATTTTAGAAGAAATCTTGAGACTGAGTCGACAGAATTTTATAGTTTAGCATACAATTATCTTAATGATTGTTTGAGAGCAGGCTTAGTATTTAGAAGAAAATTTTATGAAGATAGAGATATTGATCACTCAGACAGTTTAATGTTTAAAATATCTTTAATTCCATTAGGCGATGCATTTGGTCCTACAATTAAATAATGAGAAATATTCTAAATTATTTTTTAATATTTTTTTTTTTATTTAATTCAAGTAAATCATTTGGAAATATAAATAACTCTATTATAATCTCAGTAGGTAACTTACCAATAACTAGACTAGATTTAATAAAAGAAATGACGTTAATTTCTATTCTTACTAAGAGTAGAATAGACAGTTCAAATAAAGAGAGGATTAAGGCTATAGCAGTGCAGGCGTTAGTTAAAAGGAAAATTAAAGAGATAGAAATCGAAAGATTAGGTATTAAGAATTATAACAAAAAAGATCTTGAAATGATGGTATTAAATACTTCAAAAAATTTAGGAATTAACAAAGATGGTCTTAAAGAAATGATTGAAAGCAACAACTTAAATTTTGAAAAATTTAAAGAAAGATTCAAGATTGATTTGATGTGGAATACTTTAATTTTTCAATTATATAGAAATAAAGTTGTGCTAAATACTTCTGAGGTTGAAAATAAAATTACTAAAGAGATTCAAAAATCTCAGCCTCAAAGAATATTTTTATTATCAGAAATAGAGATTAATCAAACAGATAATAATGATTTTACTTTAAATAAGATTTTGGAAGAAATAAAAAATATTAGTTTTGAAAGTGCAGCAAAAAAATTTAGTATTTCAAAATCAGCAGAATATGGTGGTAATATTGGATGGATAAATCAAAAGGATTTATCTAAAAAAATTTATAATAATATAATAGATTTAAAAACTGATGAGATCGGAAAACCAATATTTCTTGATAATACAATACTATTAATTAAAAAGACTGGAGAAAAAGTAATTGAAAAAGACATTCAAAAAATAAAAGATAGAATTCTAAGTCAGGAAAAAGAAAAAAAATTACAAATGTTTTCCAAAGCTCATTTTTCAAGTTTAGAAAAAAGAATTCAAGTTAATTTCCTATGAAAAAATTAGTTGCAATTATTGCTGGAGACCCAGAAAGTATAAATTCTGAAATAATAGCAAAAACATGGTTTAAAAGGAAAAAATTCAAAAATTTAAATATTTTTGTAATTGGAAATTATAATTTAATCAAAAGACAATTAATTATTTTAAATTTAAAAATTGAATTAAATAAAATTACTACTCTTCATGATAATAATATTGACAAAAAATTGTCAATTTATGATGTGCCACTATCTTTTAAAAATCCTTTCAAAATCTCGAAATTAAATAAGAAGAATTATATTTTTAAATCTTTTAATGTTGGAATAAAATTTGCTAAAAACAATCAAATATTGGGACTAATAAATTGTCCAATTAATAAAAAAGAAATTTTTGAGAAAAATATTGGTATCACTGAGTACCTAGCTAAAAAAACGAATGTTTTGGGTAATGAAGCAATGTTAATATATAATAAAAAATTATCTGTTTGTCCGATTACTACCCATATTAAACTTAAAAATATATCTAAAAATTTAACTCAAAAGAAAATTTTTAATAAAATATCTACAATAAACAGATTTTATTATAAAAATTTAAAATCAAAACCAAAAATTGCTGTTACAGGATTAAACCCACATAATGACGAACTAAGAAAAGATTCTGAAGAGAAAACTATTATAATACCAGCTATAAAAAAACTAAAAAAAAAGGGTTTAAAAATTGAAGGACCTCTACCTGCTGATACAGCTTTTTTAAATATTAATAGGAAAAGATTTAATATTTTAGTTGGTATGTACCATGACCAAGTACTTTCGCCATTTAAAGGTATATATAATTTTGATGCCATTAATATTACCTTAGGTCTTCCATTTATACGAATATCACCAGATCATGGAACTGGTAGGGATATTATAAGAAAGAACTTAGCGAGTCCGGTAAGTTTGATAGAGTCAATAAAATTTTTTAATAGGATTAATGTTAAAACTTAAAAAATCTTTAGGACAAAACTTTCTTATTGATAAAAACATAATTAAAAAAATTATATCTCAAGAAAATTTAAAAGATAAAAATGTTTATGAGATTGGTCCAGGTTCAGGAAACCTGACAAATAATATATTAATTGAAAAACCTAGACACTTAACACTTATAGAAAAAGATGAAAGATTTTGTGAATTACTTAAAAATAAATTTGTAAATATTAAAAATATTAATTTACATAATTCTGATATTTTAAAATATAATTTAAATAATATTAACCAAAAAGATATTATTATTTTTGGTAATCTTCCATATAACATTTCAACTCAAATTTTAGTAAATTTTATTAATGTGAAGAACTGGCCTCCATTTTTTAAAAAAATTATTTTTATGTTTCAAAAAGAAGTAGCGGATAGAATTATAGCCCAACCAAACTCTAAACAGTATGGCAGATTATCAATACTAACGAATTATCGTCTCGATATTACTAATAGTTTTAAAATTTCTAAAAATAGTTTTTTTCCAAAGCCAGCAGTAGACTCTAAAGTGATAGTATTTAAACCTAAAAACAAATTAAATTACAATATCTTAAATTTAAAAAACCTAGAAAAAATAAGTAATTTGTTTTTCTCTGGTAAGAGAAAGATGATAAACAAGCCATTTAAAAAGATTTTTAAAAATTATAAATCTATAGCTGAAAAATTACAAATCGATTTAAGCTTAAGGCCTTCTCAGTTGTCATTTGAAAAGTACTATAGAATTGTTGAATTTTACGAAAAACTTAAATAATGATTTTAAGCAGTTAGATGTTTAGATATAATTTCCTTGATTTGATTAAAGCAAACATCCACGTTATCATTTATTATAACATGGTCATATTCATCGGCATGTTTTATATCTTCGGCATATGCAAGAAGCCTCTTTTTTATCGACTCTTCTCCATCTTGATTTCTGGCAATAAGTCTTTTTTTTAATTCATCTTTGTTAGGTGGCAGTATGAAAATTTTGAGAATATTAAGTTCTTTAAATTCACTTAATTGTTTTGCACCTTTCCAATCAATATCAAATAAAACATTACATTTTTTTTTTACGATTTCATCTACACCGTTTTTTGAAGTTCCATAATAATTTCCAAATATTACCGAGTGTTCATAAAAAGCATTCTTATCAAGAAGTGAATGAAACTGATTTTTTGTAACAAAATGATAATCTACTCCATCTACTTCGTTCGGCCTTGCCTTCCTCGTTGTATGAGAAACAGAAATTCTAAAACTATTGTCCGATTGTTGTATTTTTTTTGAAAGAGTAGTTTTTCCTGCACCAGAGGGTGATGACAAAACAAGCATCAGTGGTTTGCTGCTTAGACTGTTCATCAGCGAAAGTTTTTAGTTTATTTAGATTTGCTCTCAATAAACTTAATAGCATCTCCTACTGTTAAAATTTTCTCAGCTTCGTTGTCAGAAATTTCTGAACCAAATTCTTCTTCGAAAGCCATTACTAATTCTACAGTATCTAAACTATCAGCTCCGAGATCATCTATAAAACTTGCTTCTTCGGTTACTTTGTTTTCTTCTACACCTAAATGATCAACAACTATTTTTTTAACGGTAGCGGCTACATCTTTTGACATTTAATTCCTTTTGTTTGATTTTTCCTTAGATTGGTTATTAAATTATTTTTTTTCTTTGTCAAGCCATATACATTCCGCCATTAACATGGATAGTTTCTCCAGTTACATAGGAGGCTGCCTCCGAAGACAAAAAGGCTACACAATTTGATACATCCTCTCCTGTGCCAAGTTTTGCCATGGGTATTCTAGAAATTAAAGTCAACTTAACCTTTTCTGCAATATTTTCAGTCATGTCTGAAGTTATAAAACCAGGGGAAACACAGTTAACAGTTATATTTTTTTTTGCATATTCTAGAGCCAAACTTTTAGACATTCCAATTATACCTGATTTAGATGCTGCATAATTTGCTTGGCCTAAGTTTCCTGTATGACCGACAACTGAGGTTATATTTACCACTCTACCAAATTTATTTTTTAGCATATTTTTAATACCATACTTGGATAATAAAAATGTAGATGTTAAATTTATATCAATTACTTTTTTCCATTCTTCATCTTTCATTCTTAATGATAAATTATCGACATTGACACCTGCATTATTAATCAGGATATCAAGCCCGCCCAACTCTGAAATCGAAGAATTTATAAAATTTTCTATTGTTGAATGTTCTGAAATATTAAATTTTTTAACTTTAACATTAGGATAATTTTTTTTTATTAAATCTAACTTTTCAGATTTTGTTCCTGTACCAAGAACCGTGCCGCCCAGAGAAACAAATTTTTTGATAAGCGCCCCCCCTATTCCACCTGTAGCACCAGTAATCAAAATTTTTTTATTTTTAAAATCTATCATTTAAGACTTTTAATTTCCTCTATACTATTTATACTTTTAGATGAAACTTTGTCACTAATTCTTTTTACAAGTCCTGACAGTACTTTTCCAGGTCCTATTTCAATAAATTCATTAACACCATTTTTTATCATAAATAAGATGCTTTCTCTCCATCTCACTTTTGAAAAAATTTGTCTAACTAAAAGACTTTTAATAATTTCCGAATTACTCTCTGTGTTTGCGGTTACGTTAAAAACAAGTTCTACATTTGGGTTTTTAAAATTTGTATTCATAATTTTATCTTCCATTCTTTTTGCGGCCTTATTCATTAAAGAACAATGAAATGGGGCGCTTACAGGTAAAAAAATAGACTTTTTTTTGTTTGTCTTTAAAATTTTATTAATTTCTTCAATTGCAGATTTATCTCCGCTCAAAATTACTTGGCTTTCAGAATTATCATTAGCTATTTCGCATACACCTTTTTCTTTGCCGATTTCTGCTATATATTTTTCTATATCTTGAATTTTTAAACCCATAACTGCAAGCATAGAACCTTTTCCTTCTGGTACTGCCTCTTGCATTGATTTTCCTCTTTCGTGAAGTAAAAATACTGCATCTGAAAAATTTAAAGATTTTGCAGATACTAAAGCACTATATTCTCCGAGTGAATGCCCAGCAAAATATTTTATATCCTTTAGCTGAATGTTAAATTCTTCTGTTATCAATCTAAATATTGAGTGGCTTATTGTTAGAATTGCTGGTTGAGTATTTTTAGTTAATTTAAGTTCACTTTCCGGACCTTCTAAAATTATTTTTGAAATTGGATAGTTTAATTTTTCATCAGCTTCCTTAAAAATTTTCTTAACCAGGTCAAAACTGTTAAATAATTCTTTTCCCATACCAACAGATTGGGAACCTTGGCCTGGAAATATTAAAGTTTTCATATTAATATAAATTGATTAAACCCTATTATTACTATTGTCTAAACAAAATTTAAATAGTATAAGTCCGTCTTTGAATAAAAGACTATAGCAAAATGGCATTTTACGAACATACATTTATAGGAAAACAAGACCTTTCAAATAAAGAAGTTGAAAATTTGGTTTCCAAATATTCAGATCTATTTAAAAAATCAGGAAAAGTACTGAAAACAGAAAAGTGGGGACTACTCAATTTATCAACAAAAATTAAGAAAAATAAAAAGGGTATTTTTATTCATTTTAAACTTGAAACAGAAAAAGAAAACAAACTTAAAGAAATAGAAAAAAAACTTACTGTGGATAATAATATTATTAGATACTTAACAGTTAAGTACGATAACCTTGATCTCAAACAAGAATACTTTTCACAGACCAAATAATCATGAGAAAAGATAAAAAAAAACAAAGAAAAAAAAAGGGTGGTTACAGTAATAAATTAAGTCTTTTTCAAAAACCTGAAATGGGATTTAGAAAAAGTTGCCCATTATCAATTAAAAATGCTCCAATCATAGATTATAAAAATATAAAGCTTATAAGAAAATATGTATCTGATACTGGAAAAATACTACCATCAAGAATAACTTCTATATCCCAAAATAAACAACGGAAACTATCGTTGGCAATTAAAAGGGCAAAAATTTTAGGATTGGTTTAAATGCAAATTATTTTATTAGAAGATATAAGGAACCTCGGCAAAATCGGAGAAGTGGTAGAGGTAAAAGATGGGTATGGACGAAATTATTTGCTAAAATTAGGAAAAGCTTTACGGGCAGACAAAGATAATATTGATTTTGTAAATAAGAAAAAAGAAGAAATAAATAAAAAAAGCTTAGAACAAAAAAAAGAGGCTAAAAAAGTTCTTGATAAAATTAAAAATAAAAAACTTATTTTTAAAAAAGAAACAAAGGAAAATGGTGATCTTTTTGCTCCAATAAAACCAAAAGAAATTTCAAAATATTTTAATGAAAATTTTAAGGAAACTATTCATCCGTCTCAAATTGATTTAAAACAAGAAATAAACAAAATTGGGAAATTTTCTCTTTTAATAAATATTCACTCTGACCTAAGAACAGAATTACATGTTTGGGTTGAAAAAAAAGAAACTAAGTAATACTGAAATTTTCCACAGACACAAAAAAAAGTTAATAACTTTAGTGTTTTAATATACCTCTTTTTCTATAAAACCATTTGGATGGAAAGATTAAGATTAGACAATTCTAACATTGATAAAAGTAAAAACCTTCCATCAAATTTAGATGCGGAACAGGCGCTCATAGGATCAATACTAGTAAATAACGATATTATTGATGAAGTTTCCAACATTGTAAATCAAAATGAATTTTACGATCCTTTACATTCAAAAATTTATAGCTTAATTGAAAACTTACATAACAAAGGGATGATAGCAAATCCAATTACACTTAAAAATTCATTAGAAAAAGATGATAGTTTGTCTGAACTTGGTGGAACAGAATATTTGGTTAAGTTAACCAGATTTTCAGCATCAGCTAAACAGTCTATTGATTATGCAAAAATTATTCATGAAAAGTTTGTAAGACGGGAACTTATTCAAATATCTCAAAATTTATCTGATGAGTCCATGGATGACTCAACTGAAAAATCTGGAGAAATTATTATACAGGATACAGAAAAATCTTTATTTGATTTAGCTGAGAGAGGAACTTTTCATCAATCATTTTTAAAATTTAATCAAGCTTTGGACCAAACTATAGAAATGGCGACAAATGCTATGAAGAATGATCAGGGTATTGTTGGAATTCCAACAGGTCTTAATGATCTTGATGAAAGATTAGGCGGATTACACAAATCTGACTTGGTTATAATAGCGGGACGTCCGTCCATGGGTAAAACTGCTTTAGCTACTAATATTGCTTATCATGCAGCGTCAAAAATATCGGATAATAATAAAAAATCTTCAGTTGCTTTCTTTTCGCTCGAAATGTCATCAGAGCAACTTTCAACGAGAATTCTGTCTGAACAATCTAGAATCAAATCAAATGATATAAGAAGAGGAAAAGTTTCTGAAGAGGAGTTTAATCGATTAATTGAAACCTCAAGAAATATTCATGAATTGCCGTTATATATTGATGAAACGCCTGCGATTACTATCGCAGCCTTATCAAATAGAGCAAGAAGGATAAAAAGACTTTTCGGTTTAGATTTAATTGTAGTGGATTATATACAATTAATGACAACAGGTAGCAAAAGATTCGAGGGAAGAGTTCAAGAAATATCAGAAATTACTCAAGGTCTTAAAGCTTTAGCCAAGGAACTTGGGGTGCCTGTTTTAGCTTTATCTCAATTGTCACGTGCTGTGGAACAAAGAGATGATAAAAAACCACAGTTGGCTGATCTTAGAGAATCGGGCTCCATAGAACAAGATGCAGATGTAGTAATGTTTGTTTTTAGAGAGGAATATTACTTAGAGAGAAAAGAACCTAAACTAGGTACCATTGAGCATGGGGAATGGCAGTCAAAAATGAATGAAATACTTGGATCAGCAGACATAATAATTGGTAAACAAAGACACGGGCCAACAGGAAACGTAAAAGTAGAATTTGAAGGAATTTATACTAAATTTAAAAATACCTCTAAAACAGGGTAAAAATAATTAATTTTAAATTATCAACTTTTAAGTTATATCTAAATTAAGTGATATTCTCAAATTTATACAAAAATACAGTAATACTCAAACCTAAATCTACTCTATTAGTTCTTCTTATTTTACTTTTAACGTTTACTTATTTCTCTAAAAATTTTCAACTAGATGCCTCTTCAGATACATTGCTTTTAGAGAACGATCCAGACTTGAAGTACTTAAGAGAGGTAAATAAAAAGTTTTCTACAAGAGAGTTCTTGGTATTAACATACACACACTCACCATCTGATGATTATAATTTTAAATCTAATAATACAATTAAAAATTTGCAACTTCTTAAAACATCACTAGAAAATCTTGAGTGGGTTGACAATGTAATTACTGTTTTGGATGTTCCTTTACTTAAAAATAATGATGATCCCTTAGCTGAGAGAATAAAAAATTTTAAAACTTTATCTGGTCCTGATGTTGATCTTGAGAGAGGGTTTGATGAAATTATTAATAGCCCAATATATAAAAATTTCGTAATTAGTGAGGATGGAAGAACAAGTGGTATCCTGGTTTATTTAAAACCTGATAAAAAATTAATAGAGTTAATAGAAACTAAAAATGCATATTTAGATAGAAAAAAAGCTGGAAAATTAACTTCTAAAGAAAAAAATTCCTACAAAATTTTTTTGAGAAATTATGATATTTATAAAAAAAATTCTAATAGGAAAAACCATGAGAATATAAATGAAATAAGAAAAATTATTCAAGAACACCCTGCTCCAGGAAGAGCTAAAAAAGTTTCCTCTGATATTTATCCAATAATTCATCTTGGCGGAATTCCAATGATAGCTGATGATATGATGACTTTTGTTAAAAATGATATAATCGTATTTGGTGCCGGTGTTTTTCTATTTATAGTTTTTACTCTTTGGTTTGTTTTTAGAAGTATACTTTGGGTTGTAATACCGTTGTTAAGTTGTTTTTTTTCAGTTTTAATTATGATTGGTTTCTTGGGATTAGCTGGCTGGAAAGTTACTGTCATATCATCAAACTTTATAGCACTAATGTTGATTTTAACTATGGCAATGAATATTCATATAAGTGTCAGATATTTACAATATAAGAAAGAAAATCCTGATATTGCTGACAGTGATGCGCTTCTTTGGACTTCAGAAAAAATGTTTTGGCCAATACTGTATACAGTGCTTACAACTATCTGTGCATTTTTATCATTAATTTTTAGCGGGATTAAACCAATTATAGATTTTGGTTGGATGATGACAGTTGGCTTGTTAGTTTCTATGTCAGTTACTTTTACTTTATTACCATCAGCTTTAAATTTTTTAAGTAAAAAAAGTATAGATTATAAAAATCAAAAAAAATCTCGGATAACTACTTTTTTAAGTGGTGTTGCACAGAATAAAACCAAAACAATATTTATTTCAGCAATAACAGTAATAATTATTAGTATTGTGGGGATTTCAAAGTTAAAAGTTGAAAATAGTTTTATTAATTATTTCGATAAAGAAACGGAAATTTATAAAGGTATGAAATTAATTGATGAAAAACTAGGTGGAACCACTCCTCTCAATATAATAATAAAATTTCCCAAAAAAGAAGATGATGAAGAGGCAGATGAAGATTGGGGAGAGGGAGAAGGAGATGAATCCAAATATTGGTTTACCAGAGATAAAATAGATAAAATCACACAAGTTCATGATTACCTAGATGACCTAAACGAAGTAGGAAAAGTAATATCTTTTGCCTCGATGGTAAGAGTGGCAGAAGATCTTACTGGTGGTAAAAAATTACAAGGTTTAGAAATGGGGGTTCTATATACAAAGATACCAGATTCAATTAAAAAAGAAATAATAGACCCTTATATCTCTATAAAAAATAATGAGGCAAGAATTGGATTGAGAGTTTTAGATTCTAAAGAAGATTTAAGAAGAAATGAGCTTATAAAAAAAATTAATAATGATTTAGAAAACAAATTAGGTTTAAATCCTAAAGAGTTTAAGTTATCTGGTGTTCTTATATTATTTAACAACCTATTACAAAGTTTGTTTAAATCACAAATATTAACTTTAGAAATAGTCATGGCAGGGATTACTCTAATGTTTTTAATTCTTTTTAGAAATATAACTCTTTCATTAATTGGTGTTGTTCCAAATTTTATGGCTGCCTTTTTAATTCTTGGTATTATTGGTCTGCTAGGTATCCCTCTAGACATGATGACAATCACAATAGCGGCAATAACAATCGGTATTGCAGTAGATAACAGCATACACTACATCTACAGATTCAAAGAGGAGTTCAAAAAAATTAATGATTACAATAAAACTTTAGAAAAATGTCACGACACAGTCGGTGTTGCAATTTTGAACACTTCTATAACAATAGTTTTTGGCTTTTCAATATTAGTTTTGTCCAACTTTATACCAACAATATATTTTGGTGTTTTTACAGGAATTGCAATGCTTCTTGCGATGATTTCAGTTTTAACCTTATTGCCAAAATTAATCCTAACCTTTAAACCATTTAAAAATGGATAATTTTATATCTTTAATAAAAGATAATGTTGTTTTATTTGATATAATTTTTTTGATCATCATCATCTACTTTGCAATTCAATGTTTCGCGAAAGGTTTTTTTATTAGTTTAGTATCATTTTTAAAATGGGTATTGGCATTAGTAATAACAATTATTTTGGTTCCAAAGTTGGAGCCTTATGTTTCAGATTATGTAGATAACCAGTACGTTACAGGTGTTGGTTTGGGTATAGCTATTTATATTTTGACTTTGTTTATACTGATTCTTATGGGAAAATCCTTAGGTCGTTTGTTTGCGTACACTGGCATGGGATCTGTAGATAAAGTTTTTGGATTTTTCTTTGGTATATTTAAAGGTTATATTTTTGTTGTATGCATCTTTTCAATCTTAAATTGGTTTTATTCATATGAAAAATGGGATATGTCTCTTAAAGAGTCGTATTTTTTTCCAATAACTGAAAGAGGCAGCAAATTGTTGATTGAGGAATTTCCTGGAAAACAAGATATAGAAAAAACAAAGGAAGAAATTGAAAAAATTTAAAATTAGGGAAATAAGCGAAGAGTGTGGAGTGTTTGGAATTCATAATTCGGAAGATGCATCCACACTAACTGCATTAGGATTACACGCACTACAACATAGGGGGCAAGAAGGATGTGGGATCGTATCTTTTGATGGGAAAAATTTTCATTCAGAAAAAAGAAATGGTCTTGTTGGGGATAATTTTACTAATAAAGATGTTTTAAAAAAATTACCTGGAAAATTCGCTATCGGACACAACCGTTATTCAACAACTGGGGAAGTATCTATAAGAAATATTCAGCCTTTTTTTGCTGACCTCTATGGAGGAGGGATAAGTATTGCTCACAACGGAAATTTAACAAACGCAATACAGCTTAGAGATAAACTCGTAAGAGATGGCGCTATTTTCCGAACAACTACTGATACTGAAACAATTGTCCAACTTATTGCAAAATCAAATAGAAAAAAAATGGTAGATAAAATTGTTGATGCTCTTTTCCAGATTCAAGGAGGTTATGCTTTAGTAATAATGACAAACAAAAAATTAATCGGGGTAAGAGACCCTCTAGGTATAAGGCCTTTAATACTAGGAAAAATAAAGAATTCATATGTAATCGCTTCAGAGTCTTGTGCTTTAGACATTGTGGGTGCAAAATTTGTTAGAGAAATAGAAAATGGAGAAATAGTAGTAATAGAAAATGATAAGTTGAGCAGTCTTAAACCTTTTCCTAAAAAAAAAGCTAGACCATGTGTTTTTGAATATATTTATTTTTCTAGACCTGACAGTATCCTCAATGGAAAATGTGCTTACGAATATAGAAAAAAATTAGGTTTTGAGCTCGCTAAAGAATCTGATGATGTAGGGGATATTGTGGTTCCAGTACCTGACTCAGGAGTTCCGGCTGCGATAGGATATGCTCAATTAAAAAAAACAAAGTTTGAACTTGGATTAATTCGAAATCATTATGTTGGAAGAACGTTTATTGAACCCGCACAAAGTATCAGAAGTTTAGGTGTGAAGTTAAAATTAAGTGCAAATATGTCATCAATAAAAAATAAGTCTATTATTCTAATTGATGACTCTTTAGTAAGGGGAACTACTTGTTATAAAATTGTAAAAATGCTTTACGACTCGGGTGCAAAGGAAGTACATGTAAGAATTGCTTCTCCAGAAATCAAGTTTCCAGATTTTTATGGTATTGATATGCCAACAAGAAAGGAATTGTTAGCAGCAAATAAAAATTTAGATCAAATGTGTAAACACATTGGGGCAAAGTCTCTTAGATTTTTGAGTTTAAATGGTTTGTATAGAGCATTATGCAGTGAGAATAGGAATAAATTGTATCCTCAGTTTACTGATCATTACTTTAGTGGGGAATATCCTATAAAGCCTGTAGATCAAACTGGTGATGAAAAAATAACGCAGTTATCATTTTTAAGTGGTAAATCAAATAATTAGCTTAATTAAAAACAAGAATTCTCATTTTTTTATCAAGAATATAAATTTTTTCATTCACAACTGATGGTCCTGAAAAAAATCCTGCTTTAGACGCTTTTGTATAATTTAATATTTTACCACTTCGATAGTCTATAAAAACGAAAAAACCTTTTGAGGTAGTAGCCAATATTTGATCAGAGACAATTAATAAAGAAACAATATCACCTATTTTGTTTTGGTTAAACTTTTTTTTATTTTTAAAAATATCTTTAGACCAAATAACTTCTCCAGTGTTCAAATCTAAATTTAGGAAAAAACCATTTTTTGATGCCAAAAAAACATAATTATCAGAAACTGTAGGTCTTAAATGAGTAGAAAAAGGTATCGCCCATTTAATAGCTCCAGTTGTTGCATCAATAGAATATGTAGAAACCGAACTACTAAAGAAAATAGAATTATTTTTTAGAACCATAGGAGAAGAGAAAAATAGATCTGATTCTGTATTACTTGTTGAAGAAAAATTAAAAAACCAATTTATGTTATTTCTTAAATAATTTATTGAGTAAATCTCACCATTTGAAGTTATAAAATAGACATTTTTGTTTTTGTTATCAATTGCTATAGGAGTTTCATGAATAGATTTAATAAAAGAAGGAAATGTTTCTAAACTTAATTTTTGAGAACCGTCCTTGGCATCGATAGAAAAATACTTGTTATCTTGATTTAATAAAAAAATATTAAATTCATCTAATTTTAAATTTGAGTTAAAAGGTATACCATAATTTTTTGCCCACTTAATTTCTCCATTATTAATATTAATCGCATAAACATATCCTAAATTATCCGATACAATTAAAGTATTATCTAACAATCTTAACTTAATTAATATTGGCAAATTTTTGTATCTTTTTTTATAAAAATTAAATTTCCAGTTAAGTTTTCTATTATCAGCTGCAAAATTATAAATACTTCCGTTTAAGTCTGATAAAAAAATATTATTATCAAATATCAATGGCTCAAAATTAAAGTTTGATAGATTAAATTTGTTTTTTCCAATTTTTTTACTTTTATATACTAATCTCTTTTCATTACTATATTTGAGATTTGGAACCAAATTAGAATTAAATAAATTTGTTTCAACCCAGTTTGAAGTTGATAAAGGTTCTTGTATTTCTTTTAAAGCTTCTCCAGAAATTTCCTTTTTAAATTTCTTTTTAGGGGAAAAAACAAGCCTAGAGTTTTTATCAAATATTTCTTTTTCTAACTTTTTCTGATTATCCTCAAAAAAATTTCCAGGATTTTTAAAAGAACAATTTGATAAAATTATTATGAAACTTATTAAATAAAATAACCTTAAAAATTTATTCATTCTCAATTAGCTTCATTTTTCGCTCTACATCATCAAGATTAATATTTAAATTTTCATCTGTTAATAATTTATAATAGTACTGTTTTGACTTTTTAAATTGTTTATTTGAATAATAATAGTCACCAATAAATTTAATAGACTGTGACCTCCAAACTGAGTCAGAATTAATAATTGGATTCAGTAAATTTAAGAGTTCCTCTTCTTTAGCATTATCTGAAATATAAATTGCCTTTTTAAGTTTAAGCAAGTCTAAATCCTCGTCTTCTAAGTTATTTATAGATAAAACTGTATCAAAATATTCTAATACTAGATTTTTATCTTTTTCTAGATCTTTATCTATCACCATGAACAACGAGAGAGGAGAATAAATTTTGTCTTTTTTACTTATTATCTCTGTAAACAATATAAGTGCTTCGCCAAAACTTTTTTCACTTAAAAGAATTTTGGCATCAATAAAGTCTTCTGAAATAAGTAATTTTTTATTCATTTTATTGTGATCAAACCAAACAAAAAATATAACTACCAAAAACAAAATTATTAACGAACTAATAATAGATTTACTATATGTTCTTACATAACCGCTAAATGTTTTTTCTTCAGGAACCATTGTTAAAAACTATTTTTTTTATTGGGAAACTTTTCTCTTATAACATCTTTTTTATATTTAACAAAAGTACTCTCTAAAATTTTTCTTAAATTTAAATACTTTTTAACAAATTTTGGATAAAATCCACTTAATCCAATTAAGTCATCAGTTACTAAAATTTGTCCATCACAAAATTTTGAAGAACCAATTCCAATTGTAGGTATTTTGAGTATTTTTGATATTTTTTTTGCAGTTTTTTCTCCAACACATTCTAAAACTATTGAAAATGCCCCTGCATTTTCAATTTTTTTAGACTCATCTATTAATTTTTTTTCATCATTATTATTTAAACCAAATGGTTTGAATTTTTTTTTGTATTGTGGTGTAAAACCTATATGGCCCATTACAGGAATACCTAATCTAACTATATTTTTAATTATATTATAATTTCTACCATTACTTTCTAGCTTTACAGCATCACATTTAGTTTTTTTTAATACATTAGTAATATTTTTTTTTGCCTGTTTAAAATTTTTATACGTATTAATTGGCATATCAACAACAAAGGTACTTCTATTGATCCCTTTACTTACGGCAATAGAATGATTAATTATTGTCTCCAAACTAATTGACCTTGTATTTTTCATTCCATAAAAAGCTGTGGCAACAGAGTCCCCAACTAGAATTATATCACAATGTTTATCTAATAACTTGGTTATAGGTTTTGAATAGGCAGTTAAACAAACTATTTTTCTTTTTGATTTAAGATTTTTTATCTTAATAATTTTTTTTTTCATCTTAAGAATTAATTTTTACTCAGGTTGCAAATTTTTAAGCTTATTTTTCAATTCTAATTCTTTATTACAAAGTTTTTTGCAAACCTTGTTGAAAGTAGCTATTAAAGCTTCTGACTCTTTAAAATCAGATTTTTTTATTTTAAAAAGTGCAAGCAAATATAGAGCCTCTTCATTTTGAGGGTTTAAAAGAATTACAGTTTCTAAGTTTTGTTCTTCCATAATGTCATTTTTTTTTTCTTTAAAAATCTTTGCTAGATAAAGATATGACTTTTCATTTTTTGGATTAAAAACTATATCTTTTTCAAATTTAAATTGAGATTTTTCGTATTTTTTTTCATAAAATAGCTTTTCGGCCTCTTCAAAATAGTTATTTTTGGCTAATAAATTTTCTTGATGAAATAATATAAAAATCAGTGAAATGAAATAAATTTTTGTTTTATGCATAACTTATCGTTATTATGTACTCAAACCTGAGCAATGTATATAAATTTCTCTAGACTCGTCTCTACTTGAATTTGGCTTAAAAAAATCTATGTTTTTAAAGTATTTTTTTGCTGTAAATTTTACTTCATCAAAATCTTCTCCCATAAAAACTTTTGATATAACAGTACCTTTTTTATTCAATGTCTCTTTTGAAAAATTTAAAATATCTATACAAAGTTGGTTTGTTCTTATGCAATCCAAGTTTTTATTTCCAGTTGTATTGGATGCCATGTCAGACAGAATAACATCAATATTAGAGTTGAAATGTTCAGTTATCTTTTCTTTTGATTTTTTTTCTAAAAAATCACCTAAAATAAATTTTACCCCCTCTAGCTCTTGTATTCTTTTTTTGTCAATTGATAAAATTTTACCTTTTTTAATTTTTTTAGAAGCTATTTGAGACCATCCTCCGGGGAAAGAACCTACATCAAGTAATTTAATTCCATTTTTTAAAAATTTAAATTTTTTGTCTAATTCTATTAATTTAAAGGCAGATCGAGATCTGTAGCCAGAAATTTTGGCCTTTTTAAAAAAATGGTCTTGAAAACTTCGACTGTCCATTTAAAAAATTATAATATATCTTGCTGATCTTCTTCTAACTCGTTTTGATTTTCAGTTTTGAGTTTTAATCTATAGTTATAAATACCAACTGGTATCAAAAATAAATAAATTATTGAACAAATTGTCAAAGTTTCGAAAGTAAATTGTATAATAGATACAAAAAATAAACCTAAGCCTAAAAGAAGAAAAATTGTCATGTTTCTTCTTATTGAAATCTTTTTAAATGAAAAAGTAGGTACTTTGCTAATCAATAAAATTGAAACTAAAACTACTAAATATGGAGTTAGAATTCTGGCATCAAAAAAATTAGAAAAATTAGATAATTCAAACATCAAAGGAGATAAAATTAAACATCCGCCAGCAGGGGAAGGTATACCTTGAAAAAAATTATTTTTCCACTCTTCATTTTTTTCAAATTTTGTTAAATTAAATCTTGCAAGTCGTAAAACACAACACACAGAAAAAAATAAAACAATTAACCAGCCTATTTTGCCAAGTTTATTTAATTCCCAAAAATAAATGATAAAAGCAGGGGCAATTCCAAAACTTACAAAATCTGTTAAAGAGTCTAACTCTTTACCAAAGTCTGATGTTCCTTTTATTATTCTTGCCACCCTTCCATCTAAGCCATCCAAAATAGCAGCAACCATTAAAAATAATACAGCAAATACAAAGTTACCGTCCATTGCAAATTTAATTGAGCTGATACCTAAACAAACTCCAATCAAGGTCAGTACACTTGGAAGAATGTACCTAGACTTATTTACAGATACTACTTTAAATTTATTTTTTTTATCCATTTAAAAACCTGCTATTAAACTTTCACCAGCTATGACATTTTGCCCAACTTTAACTAAAGTTTTTCTTTTAGTAAAGTATACATCAACCCTGCTACCAAATCTAATCATGCCAATTCTTTGTCCCTGATGTACTATTTGGTTTTTAGCAGTCTGAGTAACTATTCTTCTAGCAATTAAACCGGCTATTTGAACAACAATAATTGTTTCGCCTGATTTACTTTCTTCGATCTTGTAGTAGTTTCTTTCATTTTCTTCGCTAGCTTTATCCAAAGAAGCATTTAAAAATTTTCCTGGCTTGTAAAAAATATCTTTTATTTCACCTTTTATTGGAGACCTATTAACATGACAGTCAAATACATTCATAAAAATGCTAACCCTAGTAAATTTTTGTTTATCCAAACCAAGTTCAATTGGTCCATTTACTTCCTCAATTAATGATATTCTTCCGTCCGCTGGACTTACTAAAAATTTCTCATCCTCAATAGTTATTCTTTCTGGATCTCTAAAAAAGTAATAAACCCAGATTGTAATTAAAACTAACAAACCACCAAAAAAGGAAGATATTGACCATAATATTAATGTTAGTATCAAGGATATAACTAAAAATTTATACCCCTCTTGGTGCATCTTTGGAAATATTTTGTCAAACATCATAAATAATAATTTGATAATCTTAGGGTAATATGTATAAAAATCCTTAATTATCAAATTAAATTTTTTTATGACAAAAATTAAAGTAAAAAATCCAGTAGTTGAGCTAGATGGCGATGAAATGACCCGAATAATTTGGTCTTTTATTAAAGAGAAATTAATCAAACCTTACTTAGATATTGACCTTAAATACTTCGATCTTGGCATGGAAAATAGAGATAAAACAAATGATCAAGTAACTGTTGATTGTGCTAAAGCAATTCAAAAATATGGTGCTGGTGTTAAGTGTGCAACAATAACTCCTGATGAGACTAGAGTTAAAGAGTTTAACTTAAAGAAAATGTGGAGATCACCTAATGGTACAATAAGAAATATTGTTGGAGGAACAATTTTCAGGGAACCAATAATTTGTAAAAACGTCCCTAGATTAGTTCCCCATTGGACTAATAGTGTGATTATCGGAAGACATGCTTTTGGTGATCAGTATAGAGCTACAGATTTTAAAGTTCCAGGAAAAGGCAAGATGACGATTAAATGGGAGTCAGAAAATGGAAAGGATAAAATTGAACATGAGATCTATAATTTCAAAGGAGCTGGTATAGCTTTATCAATGTATAATCTAGATGAGTCTATAAAAGATTTTGCTAGAGCGTGCATGAATTATGGATTAGTTAGAAAATGGCCTGTTTATTTTTCTACAAAGAACACAATTTTAAAAGCCTATGATGGAAGATTTAAAGATATATTTGAGGAAGTTTTTCAAAAAGAATTTAAAAAGAAGTTTGAAGAAAAAGATATAACGTACGAACATAGACTAATCGATGATATGGTGGCATGTGCTATGAAATGGAGTGGAAAATATATTTGGGCCTGTAAAAATTATGATGGAGATGTACAGTCTGATACGATAGCTCAGGGATATGGTTCGCTAGGTTTAATGACAAGTGTTCTAAGAACTCCAGATGGTAAAATAGCAGAAGCTGAAGCAGCCCACGGAACAGTTACAAGGCATTACAGACAACATCAACAAGGCAAAGAAACTTCGACAAATCCAATTGCATCTATATTTGCTTGGACCAGAGGACTATCTCATAGAGGACAATTAGATGGAAATCTGGAATTAATTAAATTTTCAAATACACTTGAAAAAGTTTGTGTGGATACGGTTGAAAGCGGTTCTATGACCAAGGATTTGGCAATTCTCATTAATAAAGATCAAAAATTCTTAACAACAAATCAATTTTTAGAAGCAATCAATTCAAATCTTAAAAAGAAACTCAACTAATTTTCTCATTTAAAGCTGTAAAGGCTTTTTCGATACTGTCTTTATTTGATCCACCTGCCTGTGCGAAATCCTTTCTTCCTCCTCCACCTTTCCCCCCAAGAACCTTGGAAGCTATTTTTACAAGCATTACAGCATCATATTTTGTTGTTAGTTCTTTAGTTACACCGACAGCAACTCCAACTTTTCCTTCAAATGTTGAGATACTAACTACAATACCTTTTTTGATATCCTTTTTACCTTGATCTATTACACTCCTCAATTCTTTAGGAGGAAAATCAGTAAGAACTTGTTGTCTTAAAGTAAATGAGTGTATTTTTTTATCTTTTATTACATTTTTGTTTTTATCTTTAATAACATTTTGGATTTTAACTTTCTCTAACTGTTTACTTAAATTTTTTAGATTTTCAGGCAATTCTAGGTCTTCTGTATAATTAGGATTAATTTTATATTCTAATAACTCTTTTTTAATTGTTTCAATTTGGTCTTTTGCAGTTTTTTCTTTTAAAGATTTATTCTGTTTGAGAGATTTTTCATAATCTTGGAGCTGCTTGTCTCTTAAAGCCTCCACCCTTCTCACACCTGAAGCAATTGAAGATTGGCTAATCACTTTAAATTTTCCAACCTCTTTTGTATTTTTTACATGTGTACCACCACACAGCTCAGTAGAAAAGAAACTATTATTTTCTTTTCCCATAAATACCACTCTCACCTCATCTCCATATTTTTCACCGAATAAAGCTAAAGCTCCCATACTTACAGCTTCCTTTGGAGTCATAATTCTGGTTTGAACATCTGTCGATCCTTGAACTATTTCATTAACAACTCTGTTTATTTTTATCATTTCCTCTTTTTCAATTGGCTTATTGTGACTAAAATCAAATCTAAGCCTCTCTGGACTTACCAGTGAACCTTTTTGTGTTACATGTTTGCCTAATGTCCTTCTTAAGGACTCATGTAATAAGTGTGTTGCTGAATGATTAGCTTTTGAATTATTTCTTTTTTTTATATCAATCTCCAAATTAACACTTTGACCAATTTTAATAGACCCTTTTTCAACATTGCCTATATGAATGTAAAGATCACCCATTTTTTTTTGAGTGTCTTTAATATTTATTTTACAGTCAGAAGTATAAATAATACCTTGGTCACCAACTTGCCCTCCTGACTCACCATAAAAAGGTGTTTGGTTAGCTATAATCTCTATTTCTTCTCCTGCTTTTGCGCTATTAACAAATTTATCTCCTTTTGATATTTTTAAAATTACTCCTTCGGCTTTATCAAATTCATAACCTAAAAATTCAGTTGGGCTAAGCTCTTCTCTTACTTTAAACCATTTTTCTTCAACAGATTTATCACCTGAACCTTTCCAACTAGCTCGGGCTATTTCTTTGCTTTTTTCCATTTCTTTTTCAAAAGCACCAGTATCAATTTTGATATTTTTATTTTTTAAAATATCAGCAGTTAAATCTAATGGAAAACCATAAGTATCATAAAGTTTAAAAGCTATTTCCCCTGGTAAAGTATCATTTTTAACCTTTTCTAAATTTTGATTTAATATTTTCATTCCTCGATCTAAAAGTGATGAAAATTTTTCCTCTTCATTTTTTAATGTTTCAATAATTAAATCCTTTCCTCTTTTAAGTTCGGGATAGCTTTGTGACATCTCATTTAATAAAACGTCAAATAGTTTATGAAATATTGGTTTTTTAGTTCCAAGTGTGTGTGCATGGCGCATGCCTCTTCGCATAATTCTTCTAAGAACATAACCTCTACCTTCATTTGAAGGCAAAACTCCTTCGGCTATTAAGAAACTGCTAGCTCTAAGATGATCTGCAATAACCCTGTGGCTTGCTATAGTGTTTTTGTCTATTTTAGACTTAGTAATATCTGATGATGCTGACATCAATTTTTTGAAATGATCAATACTATAATTATCGTGTGTTCCTTGAAGTACTGCTGTTATTCTTTCCAATCCCATTCCTGTATCAACTGAGGGTTTAGGTAAATCTACTCTTTTATTATTTGAAACTTGTTCAAATTGCATAAATACAAGATTCCATATTTCTATAAATCTATCACCATCTTGGTCTGGACTACCTGGGGGTCCACCTTTCAATTTATCTCCGTGGTCATAAAATATCTCAGAACATGGACCACATGGACCTGTTTCTCCCATAGACCAAAAATTATCAGAGGTTGAAATCTTAACAATTTTGCTTTCTGGTAATCCAGCAATTTTCTTCCATAATTTTAAAGCTTCTTCGTCTTCAGAATATACTGTTGCCGAAAGTTTTTCTTTGGGAATGCCAAGTTCTTTTGTTAGCAATTCCCAGGCATAATAAATTGCTTTTTCCTTAAAATAATCTCCAAAAGAAAAGTTTCCGAGCATTTCAAATAATGTGTGGTGTCTTGGTGTGTAACCAACGTTTTCTAAATCATTATGTTTGCCTCCTGCTCTGATACACTTTTGTGAAGTAGTTGCGGTTTTAAAAGACTTTTTCTCTAATCCTGTAAAAACGTTTTTAAATTGTACCATTCCCGAATTTGTAAACATTAGAGTTGGATCGTTATTTGGGACAATATTGCTTGAATCTACTTTTTGGTGTCCATTTCTAGAAAAATAATCAAGAAATTTCTTTCTGATATCGCTCATTAAAATACGGCTCATATATCTATTAAATACAGATATTTTATTTATTGTCTATAACTAG